>Ga0136715_1000096_pt1 | contig 17875 bp, 14 predicted proteins | sample SedPBSmetaG_FD_104916 | JGI IMG/M metagenome (GOLD analysis project Ga0136715, IMG submission 104916) | Freshwater sediment bacterial and archeal communities from Indian Creek, Illinois, USA to study Microbial Dark Matter (Phase II) -... | ecosystem: Environmental > Aquatic > Freshwater > Creek...
CTGCAACAAGGTTGTGTTTGACACACCCAAAACCTTTGAGGCTTCGCTTATTGCCATATATCTGTTCATAATGGATAGTATAAATTAGTTATGGACAGATGTCAAGCAAACTGCTCACACCCCCATGCAACTGCTTTACTATTTAACTACTTACTCTTTAGTCTTCTTTCTAGTGTTCCTCTTTGAGAAAAGATAAGTCTTTCTGTTACTGCAATTGTTTTATTAAAATACTTATTAAAGTCATGTTCAATTTTTTCAATTGGCATACCACCACCTTCTTTATATCTTGTTAGTAATTTTTCAATTTTTTCTTTTGGTGTATTGTTAATGATTTCCGTTACTCGCTTAGTTTCCATTTCCCATGCCACAGAGTATGTATTGGCAGCCTGTATGATAATGCTATAAAACAGTTTTGCCCTCTCTTTTGGAGAAGCATATTCATCTGATAATCGCCTCACTGTGTCTGTGGATAAAACATAAATTTTATCCATAATATCCTCTATGTCTTTTTCTGTATCTCGATATAAGTCAAAAGTTGACTGTATCGTATTTAAAATTTTTGTAGATGCCTTTAAAAGGCCAACCCTTACTTGCATCATTTCGCTATATTCCTCATACTGAACCTTCCCCTTGTATTGGTCAATATTCTTTAAAATATTATCAATAAACCCATCCATCTTATCTAAATCCAAATCCCTTCCAATAACCCACTGGTCTCTTATCAGAGTAGAGAAGTGTTTTTCCAATACATTTCTGATCCAATAATTATTTTCATTTTCTGGATCTACGCTTAATTTTTTACACACCCTATCAGATAATGTTGAGGTTTTTTGAATTAGTAGCTTGAATCCTGCTGATAGTTGCTCATTTGAACTATTAACTCCTGGGTTATTCATAAGGCCATTAATAATTGGTGCCACAATAGCTAATGCGTTTAGTGTTTTTAATGTTATTTGAAAGGCGGTCTTTTTATTTGTTTCAATTTTAAATAAATCATTCAAAGCTGAAGTATTTACATCTTTTTTTGGCTTTAGAAAATCTGGCAAAACAACTTCTGCCGCAGAATGTTCTGCCATTGGCGTAGAGGCATTATGTATGGGACTGTTTTGTTTGTTTTGTGCCTCTGTTTCAGCGCCACTGTATTGACCAAAGCCCATTGCTTTACCCTCATCTGCAACCCATAACCAAGTGCTTGGCACAACATCTTTTTCATTTTGTTCTTTTGTTTTTTTTATACCAGTAAAACCCATTGCTTTTTCCTTTGAAAAATTTAATGTAAATCTTAAATAACAACTATATTATGCTTCAATTTTAACATAGGAACACATATATTTACAACCATATTTAAGAAATAAAATTCACATAATATAACCAAAAAAAGTTAACCATAGTTAACCTTTTTTGGCTTTATTGACATAATAATAATAATAATAATAATAATAATAATAAAAGAGACACAAACTTTTACTGTTTAACCTATTTAAGCACTCCTCATTTCTTCATGATCTAAAATACTTGCAGTATAAAACACTAATTAATAATTACTTCAAGTGGTTAAATTATGGCCTAAATCTTTTTTTATTTTTAAATTCTTTCAAAAAATCTTCCAAATAGTGTATTACCTGTTCTTTTGTGTCACCTATGCTTTGAGAAGAGTCAATTAGTTTGCATCTATCTGGGTCTTTTTTAACAATTTCCTTATAGCCCTTAATTACACGCTCCTTAAACCCATCACTTTCAGACTCAAATTTGTCAGGAATTTTGCCTGTTTTTGCCAACCTCTCTTTTGAGACATGTAGTGGTACATCAAAAACAAAAGTTAGGCCGGGTCTTAGATTTCCCTGCACAATCTGCTGCAACTGCCTTAAATGTGCCTCAGGAAAGCCCTTGCCAGCACATTGATATGCAAGTGTTGAATCTGTAAATCTGTCACAAATTACCCACTTGCCACCATTAAGTGCAGGCTCAATCACCTCTGCTATATGTTGCGCCCTAGCCCCAAACATTAATAATGTTTCAGCAGTTACCTCCATTTTTTTTTCTAAAAGAATGCCTCTTAATCTCTCACCTAAATCAGACCCACCTGGTTCTCTTGTTAAAATAACAGCCTCTCCTAGTGATTCCAAATACTCTTTAATTAATGGAATGAATGTGCTTTTCCCAGCACCATCTCCACCTTCTATTGTAATAAACCTCATTGTCTCTATTTTTTTTTCCATTTTTACCCTTGTTATTTAACTTTCTTTTAATATATGTATATATGCATGTGTCTGTATATTGAGTTTGTAATTAAATAATAGCAAATACTAGCAATAAATCAATTAAATTTTTATTTTTCCTATTTCTGTGCAATCAATTTTCTGAGTATGTGGTCTCATATTTTTTTGTGGACTTTTGCTATTTATTCTATCATTAATCTCACCATATAACAGCATGGGCTTTAATGTGCTTGGGTTGCTTGAGGCAATTTCAATAAATTCCAAAATAACACTTAATGAGGCTTCATTCATCTTCTTTAATTCTGCCTTATTAATGCCACAAAATACCCCCATATCTGAAACTGAAAAAATCACATGCAAGTTTTCGTTTTTTTCACCACATAGTTGCAAGATATAGTTTTTTGATCTACCACCATTTGAAATAATACTATTGTTATCAAAGATAAAATCAAAATCTTTTTCAAATGATGTGTTTAGCCTGATGTTTGATAGCAGCATTTTTATTTTTAATAAAACATTATTATTGGCAGGCTGTTTAATTAATCTATCTATTGCTTCTGCGTCCTCCACACTCAAATTGAATTTTGTTTTGATTTTCTGCTCATTATTGCCTTCCCTTAATTCTTGTTCAAGCAAATAAAAAGACACAACAGAACCCTCACACAGCAACCCCTTATGTTTGTCTTGCCCTAACTGCTCTTTTGTTAAAATTTTCATTTTTTATTTATTTTATCCAATTTTTTAAACTATACCAACAATAAATTCTACCATATTGTTAAGCCACTAGTGAGCCATCATTACTTGCAATATCAGACTCTTCATATGTTGTAACATCTACCTTAAACCTAGAGAATAACCTCATTGATGTTAAAAATTCAGGTTTCCACCTTTTATCTGCTTCTAGACAAAAATTTGGCTTTTGGGTTACCACTTTATTGACCCCCACAGATATAATTGCTATAGCACAGTTGCTACAAGGATACCAACTCACATATGCAGTTGAGTTTTTTAGTTTTTCTCTGGCAACACTAAAAATAGCATCTTTTTCTGGCTGCTGTGTACCAACTTCACAACCTGCATCCTCAACATAGCCTTTCACACCAAACATGTCATCAAGTCTTTTTTCAGCCCCCATTGAAATGGGGGCAAATGTTTTTTTATTTAAAATAAGTACTCCAGCTTTGGTTTTTGCTGTGCTGCATGAGTATAATTTTCCATATTCAATAGCAATAGTCATGTGGCTTTGGACTTTTCTGTATGTTCTGTCGCTATAGACTTCATCCATGCTTATTTCTTTAACCACTACCCCTACTGTTTTGAAGAGTTCAGCAGATCTTTTGTCCTCAGAGCTTTTGCTGGTTACTACAACCTCTTTAATGCCTGCTGCCACAATTGCTCTTGCCCCCTCCATATTTGGATAGTTTGAACACAGTATAGTTGCCTCCCTCATGAAGGGCTGAACAACATTATAAATTGCATTTCTTTCTGCATGTTCAAACCAATTATATTTTTCAGGTCTTTCATTTTTATTGCTATCAAAGTCTGACACTCCTCTTGACATCCCATTGTAGCCATACGCTATTGGAAAATTTTGATCTTCAGAAAAAAATACTGCTCCAACCTTCTTGGAATCATCTTTTGAAAGACGGGCCACACTTTGTGTAAACTTCAAATTTTTTAATTGTATATGCTCCATATGCTCCATTTTTTAATTACACCTTAATTCCTTAAAGCCACAAAACCATTCTGTATTTAACACCTATATCTTCATCTTGTTTTCAATAACACCACATTCTTTTGTTTTCAACATGCCTTGCATTTTTTTAAAATAAAACATGGTTTTAAGCTCTGGGTGCTTATTATTGATCCACTCATATTTTTCAAATAATGCCTCTATTTTTTTATGTGTTTGTGGAGTTTTTGACACTCCCGATAAAAGCAATGCTTTAAAAGACTGTAAAATATTAGAGTTATCCAAGTTTTTGTTTAAATAATTAAACAAATACTCAATTGGAATTTTTTTTTGTCTGTTGTGCTGCTCTGCCAAATCCGGGTATTCTTGTATTAAAAAATTTGCCAAAACATAATTTTTTTCTTTTATTGCCACATGAAGTAAATTGTCTCCACTTGTATCAATGTGGCGTTCCATTTTTGCCAACTTTAAGAAAGCAATACAATTTACACCCCTTGCAGAACTATCATAAAGCAAAAATTGCAATATGTCTTCCTTTATATTAATATTATGTTTTTCTAAATTAGCCTTAATGAACCCCTCTTTGTCATTTGGGAAAAACTTCCAAAAATAGTTATCATCCAACAGCTTTTTAAATTCAACAAGATGATTGTTACATATTTTTTGCAACAACACATCATCAGTTACATTATTAATCAAATTAAAAAGATCAGAGCTAGAGAAGGTATAACCTACTGTGTTTAAATTATCTACAAATTGATGCCAATGGTTTTTGCCATCCAAAATTTCTGGTGTTTTTATGCCAAGGTTTACTCTTTTGTTAATGTTTTTTATTTTTTTACAAAATTCTAAGTCAAACCATGAGAGCCCCTCTTGCTCATTATTTTTTAACACAGAATTTATTACATCAAAACTTGCTTCACCTACTAAAAATTGATGATTATGTTTTTCGAATATGTATTTTAATGCATCAACAGTATCGTCATGATTATATCTTGAATGCTTAGTTGAAAAATTAATTTTCTTGACCTTCATATACTCCAAAATCTTTATTGGCAATCCTACTGTAATCCCACTAGCTGTTTGAGTACTGACCTCACAGCCTATGTCTTCAATAAAAAACTCAAGTAATTTTCTACTTTGTAAAATATCTCCACCAAATGAAATCATGTTCTTTTTGATGCCTCCCAAAAGCCCCAAATCATTTAGTTGCACTGTTATTTTTTTTATGCAGTTCTCAAGGCTTCCTATTGTGGTTGCTTCAGGTGGAAACTGCTCTAGCTGAAACTTTTTTGATGTTGTATAAAAAAAATTTTCCACACTTTGCTCTATTTTTCCTGCTTTCAATAACTCTATATTTTCTTTTATAGTTGAGTGAAATTTGCTTAATATATGCTCTGTAAGGCTTAGAGTGCTTATAGTTTTGCTGTTGTGAAACAAACTTCTCAGGATTTTAACAACATCTTCTTTTTTGTTGTCTTGCTCATTTTTTTCTTTAAAAAAATCCTCTACTATACTTGTTGTAAACTCCTTGTCTAAAACAAGCATATAATCTAATCCACTTATTAATGAATCACCAGGCCATCTTTTTCTCAAAATATCATTTTGAACCAAATATATATCTTGAAATAGCTCAATCTTTCTTTTGAAAGACATAATTCTTATTATGTCTTTCATATCTTCTGATAACTCTCCTTTTTCCTCTAAATTTTTTTGTATTATATTTATTCCATTAATTTCATGGCTCATATAGCTGTTTTTCTTTATATCTAAATTAATGCCATTTTCATGCAATAATTTAATTTTTTCATATCCACCTATGTGAATATTATAATACAATGGATTTACGTAATATGTGTTTGATCTATATGGTGGATATTTTATTGATTTGAATGCTAACTTATCAAAACTTTTTTGGATTTCTTCTATGCTGAAATTATTTAAATAAAGGTTGATTGCTTTATTAGTAAATTGACATTCATTTATTGCAGCAGTTAACTCCCCCATAAAGCTAATACCTAAAGTAGTTTTTTGGTCATTTTGCTTTACAAGATTAATATTTTTTTCAATCAATGACTCTTGTTTTGCCAAGTGTCTAAATATGGTTTTTAACCAATATTCCTCTAGTGAATTTTTTTTAATTTCCTTGTTTGCTAAAGTATGCCCATCAAGAACTTCAAAAAGTATCTGATTTAATATGCTCTCGTTTCCATTAAATGTCCCATATCCATTAGGTAGATTGGCAAAAGCAGCCCCTTGCTTTCCTTTGCTTTGAAAAACATCAATATTTGAGTGGTGAAAAAATTCTTTAAATATATCAAGATAAATGGCTTCATTTTTTTTTGTTGCGCCATGCAAAATTAAATGGTATATCCCATCACCATTTTGGAAAAACTGCTTTTCAAATGAATTCATTAATGACTTATTGTTTTTTATTTTAGTCAAGAATGTACCAGGGCTTAAATCAAGCTCAATTAATAATTTTTTTTGTACTTGGGTTAGTGCCATAATTTTTTATTGAATAGATTGCCAAATAGGTTTATTGGATAGGTTTGCCATATAAGTTATAATTATAATCAATAAACCACTTAAATCAAGCTATTTCTAGTCTTTATGAAATACTCTAGAACCTCATAATACTATCTATGGTGCTAAAATGGGGTTTTTAAAAATATTTAAATCCAAATTAGCAACAATATCCTCAATGGTTACATCTTCATGAGAGGTTAACACCAATCCTTTATTCAAGACTATTAAATCTTCTATAACTAGACTGCTGTTTGAACTAATAAATTCTTCCCAATTTTTTAATTTCCACTCATCCATTGGGTTGTCTCTATTTATAATTTTTTCCCTTATTCTATCAATAGTGGATTTCAATAAAATGTGTTTAATAATTAAATTGTGTTTTGTTTGATATGTATTATTAAAGATGCTGCTATTTTTAATTTCATTTGTCCATGGGGCAGGAGCCACACAAGAGACTCCTAATTTCAACTGCTCTCTTATTAAGTCCAAAGTTACCTCATACTCTAAGTCTCTGAAATGTTGCTTATATATTGGGCTATCTCTATCATTTTGATTTAGTCCCATTAACTGCAGACCCTTTTTAACAAATTTATTAGCTATAACATCCTTATCAATCAAGGCAGTTGGAATTGTTTTTTTATTTAGGTATTTAACCAATCTTTTTGATAAAGATGTTTTACCTGTAGCAGCTAGCCCACAAACATAAATCAAGTATTGATTTTTTCCATTCATTTTTTAATTTCCTATATTCTGCCATTGCATTACATACTAAATTAGATTAGATTAGATTAAATAAATTAAATAAATTTATTATTCATTTGTAAAAAAAACTTTTGCACTCTTGTCCTTTAATGGCAGAACCCCACCTTTTGAGATTCTGCTTTTTTCAAAGGCTGAAAATGTTGTTCCCTCCAAGGATAAATTTGACTCCTTAGTGAACTTTGAATTTGTTATAAACTGCACACTATTATCTTTTAGAACCCTTATCCCGCTTATTTTCTGTCCTTCCTGCAACCCACACAAGGCAACTCCTTTGCCTTTCCCTATTTCTGGAATAAGACTTAGTTGATAAGTTAAGAATTTATTTTCTGTAGTTAGAACACCTAGCTTAAGAACGCCAATATCAACTGTGTTGTGGAAATATAATGGCTGCAATATTTTGCCATTATTGATAATTGTCATCATATCCTTCCCTGTTTTTATTCTTGTCATTAGATTCTCACCTGCCACAATAAAACCAAACCCAGAATCTTGTGCCATGACATATTTAAAATCTTTATTTATTGGGAATACAATTGATAATTTTGATTCCAATTGAACCAATGTGTTTATTGGTATTCCCTCTTTATTAAATTCAGACAATGAGGTATTGTAAATTTTACCACCAACATCCAGAATAGCCAATGTATCCGTGTTCTTGCAATGGAAAAAATAATCCAATACATCCCCTTCTTTCATTGTGATATCTTCTTTTGGCTTAATTCCCTTTATGATTTTTAGCCACCCTTTTGAAGAAACAGCTACTGTAATATCTTCTTGTGTTAATGTGGCGGTTTTCTCTTGAATGGCAGCCACATCTGTTTTTGTATCTTCTTTGATTTCAGTCAATCTTTTATCGGCAAACCTTTCCATATCTGATGTTAATTCTTTTATCATTTGTTTTTTAAGATTTTTTTCTGAAGCTATAATCTTTTGTAACTCTGCTTGTTTTTTTTCCAATTCTGACATTTCCCCTATAATTCCTGCCAATTCAAGTCTTCCAATTTGACGCAGCTTTAACTCTAGCACATCTTGCGCTTGGATTTCTGATAGACCAAAATTACCCATTAGGTCTTCTTTTGGGTTGTCAGAGTTTTTAATGATTCTAATAACCTCATCTATACTAGATAAAATAATTTTTCTGCCACTTAAAATATGCAATCTTTCTGCAATTTTTTCCAAATGAAATTTAACTCTCCTTGTTATTGTTTCCAACCTAAAACTAGTCCACTCATAGATGATTTCCATTAGATTTTTTTGCACTGGTCTACCATCTCTTCCAACTACCACAAAATTTGCTGACACATTACACTCAAGACTTGTGTATGCCAACAGAGCTTGGATAATTTCTCTTGGAGATGTCTTAACTGTTTTAGGCTCAATAACCAACCTGACATGATTATCTTTATCTGATGCATCTGTATATTTTCCTATTAAAGAAGTAATCAGAGTTTTTATTTTTAGCTGCTCTATGGATATCTTCCTTAAGTTGCCCTTTGCATCTTTTTTTATTTTATCTTCTGGGTTAAATAGGGCATCAATTTCTTCCATTATTTTTTTCACTGATACACCATGTGGTATTTCATGAAATACAACCTTCCAGTTTTTTTCACCCTCATTCTCAATTTTAAACTTGGATCTGAGTCTTATAGAACCCCTGCCCTCTTTGTAAATCTTTTTAATATCTTCGTTTGAAGATATTATTTGAGAGCCTGTTGGGAAATCTGGTCCCTTAATAAATTCCATAATTTGCTCTAGGGATATTTGTGGATTCTCCAGGTAAGCAATAACTGCTTGAATTACCTCTTTAATATTGTGTCCAGGAATATCTGTTGCCATTCCAACAGCAATACCAGGATTGCCATTTAATAAAACAAATGGAACCCTGGAAGGTAGAAATTTTGGCTCTGTTTCTGTCCCATCATAATTATCCAAGAAGTCAACACAGTTATCTCTTATTTCCTCCAAATACAATTGGGTGATAGGAGATAATTTTGCTTCTGTGTATCTCATTGATGCTGCTGAATCCCCATCTCTTGAACCAAAATTACCTTGCCCATCTATCAGCACATATCTTACACTAAAATCTTGTGCCTGCCTAACCATTGCTTCATACACTGACTGATCACCATGTGGGTGGTATAGACCAAGCACGTTACCCACCACTCGTGCTGATTTTTTATGTATGGCAGAATGTACCATTCCTTCTTTGAACATAGAATATAATATTCTCCTATGCACAGGCTTTAGCCCATCCTCAACACTTGGTATTGCTCTACCCTTTACAACACTTAGGGCATACTCTAAATAGGCCTTCTCTGCATAATCTGATATATTTTGTGTAATAATGGTTTCTTTTATGGTATTTTCTTCATTTTTTTTTGCTGTCATAAATCTTCTATTCCTGTTTAAATTTCTATTTTATTCTCTACTTGTTCATATTCTTACACTGAAACATGGATACACATATGGTAGCCCTATTAAGTGTCTATATTGACAGAGTTCCCCTTTTCTTCCATCCACTCTCTTCTTTTTTTTGCCTCTTTTTTTGCCATCAATAAATCAAATACATCTTCATCATTGTTTATGTGATCCATGTCAAAACTAACCTTTAATAGTGTTCTTGTTTCTGGGTTTAAGGTGGTATCCCACAGTTGCTCTGGATTCATTTCTCCAAGCCCTTTAAAGCGTGAAACCTTTGTGCTTTTTTCATCAATTCCAGATTTTTGCAATTTATTCAGAAAATGCTCCAATCCCTGCTCATCTTGAATGTAGGTTTTTTTATCCAATTTATTTTTATTTTTTTTATTTGAAGGATAGTCTACCCTAAATAAAGGTGCCTTAGCAATATATAAATATCCATTTTTTATCACTTGTGGGAAATGTTTTAAAAATAATGTCATTAATAAAACCTCTATGTGTCTACCATCCACATCTGCATCACACATTGCACAAATTTTACTGTATCTTAGTTTTGAAAAATCTACCTCTGCATGCAATTTATGTGGCTGAACCCCTATGGCAATAGCTATATCGTGTATTGTCTCAGTATCAAATAGCTTATTGGTCTCCACTTCCCAAGTATTCAGAATTTTACCCCTCATTGGTAATATTGCCTGAAAGTTTTTATTCCTCCCCATTTTTCCAGACCCGGCAGCAGAATCCCCTTCAACCAAAAATAATTCAGATTTTTCTGGATCGGATTCTTCACAGTCAGCTAATTTTCCTGGCAATGTTGTACTTGCCCCTCCTCTTTTGCGTTCCACCCTTATCTCTGCGCGAGTTCTTTTTTGAGCATTTGCAATAATAACCTCACACAGCTTTTTTGCAAACTCTATGTTTTCATTTAACCAAAGCTCAAAATTGTCTTTTATTAATCCAAAATGCATTTTTGTAGCACTCTTGGAAGTCAATCTTTCTTTTGTTTGTCCCTGAAACTCAGTTTCCAAAATTTTTGAAGATAGCACAAAAGAGACCTTGCTCCATATATCCTCTACTTCAATATTTAACTTTGGTGGCATTAGACTGTAATGATTCATAAAAGATTTTAAAGCCTCAAAAAAACCTGCCTTGAAGCCATTTTCATGTGTTCCACCATTTAAAGTCGGGATTAAATTAACAAAACTTTCAGCAAACCTTTTCCCATCTTCCAAAACCCCCAATACAATATGAAGCCCCTCACCCTTTTTCCCTAAAGAGGACTCCTCTTTAAAATAGTATTCAAAATCCCAAATATTATTAGAAGATATTGCATTTTCACAAGTGTCTGAATTTAGCCAAAGTGTGTCACCATTAATTCTATTAGATTCATTAATTAAGTAATCCTTTAAACCTTTATAACTCCATGTGATAGGTGCCTCATCATTTACCTGAAAGACAATCTCAACCCCCTTTAGTAAGGCAGCCTTAACTCTTAAATAGTTTTTGATTTGCTCAATGTTTATTTTTGGATTTTCAAAGTACTTTGGATTTGGTTTGACAATTATTTTTGTTCCCGTGTTATTTTTGTCAACCTTTCCATCTTCTTTTAGTGCCTCTGAAATACTCCCGTTTTCAAAGCCAATAGAGTAGCTTTTCCCACCTTTTTTAATCTGTGCCCTCAACGACAATGAAAGGGCATTTGTTACAGAGACCCCCACCCCATGAAGTCCACCAGAAAACACATAGACCCCATCCCCCTCTTTGTCAAACTTGCCACCAGAATGCAATTCTGTAAAAATTACCTCTGCTGCACTTCTTCCACCCTGCTCTTTCATTGAATCAACAGGTATGCCCCTCCCATTATCCTCAATTTCAGCCACCTCCCCATTGATGATGTGTACAGAGATTTTTGTGGCATGTCCTGCAAGTGCCTCGTCTTGGGCATTATCTATCACCTCATAAATAATATGGTTAGGAGTTTCTGTTCTCGTATACATTCCTGGTCTTATTTGGACTGGTTCCAGCCCCTTTAGTACCTTAATTTTTGATGAATCATAGGTGACTTCTGCCATTAATTTGTCTCCAATTTTTGAGTTTTAAATTTGACCAATAATTTGATCATTAAATGAATTAAAAATGACACAAAAATACCCATAATGAAAACATTAGCCAAGATTAAATATTCCATCATTGTGCCCCCCCCTAAATGCTGCATCAAATAATCAACAAAACCACCTGTAATCATAAGATATGTAGTCACAAAAGGAATGGCTAAATTAAACACTAAGACAGAAAAATAATAGCTATCTTTTTTTATTCTTGTGTAATCTTCAAAAACCAAGTCCACACCACTCTTTGTGGCAGTGTTTTTTGTTTGAATCTCTTGCTCTTGCACACCCTTGTTTTGTTTGTCCCCATGTAATTCTTCAACTACATTTGGTGACTCAACACTGCTTTTAATACCAAAGCCTTCTTTTTTAACCTTGTTATTAATATGGCTGTCATTGGAGTCATGAGTGTGGTTAGTCAACCCCTTTTGCCACCCAATTGGGGCTTGTAGCATTATATCCTTAATGCTGTCTGTTACCTGGGTTATTTTCAAAGAAGGGTTGTCATTGACTACCTGATTTTGTACATGTGTTGTCTTTATCTCCGCAGTATCAGAGAATTTGTCACTCTTTGCCTCACATGTGTAGTCATCCACAGTAGTGCTTGTTACAAGTGATAGAAATGCTTCAATAGACCTGCTTTCTGTAAATTCTTGTTTTTGTTTTTTCTTCAACTGGAATCTTCCATTAAATTTTTTTATTGGATTAAACTCATTCTCTTGATTGATTAATAACAAATTTAAACTATCATCCATAAATGCCCCCAAAAAATATAATAGCAGTATACAAAATTTCATTAGTTTGTCAAATACAGAAAAGATATAATCTAAAAATCACTCAATGTTTTCACAATGTGCCACATGTTGTAAACCTGACAATTGGTGCTAGAGCTTGACATATCATTTTTTTTATATAGTTATATAAAAAATAGGCATAAAAAATGACAAATTATTCAGATAATGACTTAATTATTGATAATATCAATAAAGAAGTAGCTTCTCATCATGAGGCTACAAGTATTTTCCATAAATTACTAAATACATTCATAAACATATATAATAAGCCAGAAAACAAAGACCTGCAAAGAGAGCTATTGTTTGTGGCTAAATATTATGGGCTAATGACCCCCCCCCTTACATTAGAGGGTATTGGGAAAACCACAAGCCCATCAATCACTAGAGAAAGAGTAAGACAAATAATAGACCACATAATAGGCAATAATTTAAAGCCAACAAGCAATAATTTATATGGATACACACTGAGCTTATTTTTAACCAAGCTAACAAATAAAGGATTTATCAAATATGAAGACCTGATCTTATACAAAGAATTTTCAGATTACAGTCAAAACATAAAGGGGCTTATAGCATTTTTAAATGATTGTGGAATAAGGCAGATTGCATATAGAAAGAAATATTATTTCTATGCCCCAAATGATGAAAGCACAATAACTTGCAGAAAAAACACCATAGCTAAAATTCAAAAAGCAAACAAAACACAGAGAAAAAGTGAGACTTTATTAAAAATGTCACACAAATCAAAGACTGTAACGTATGTTCCTGAAAATATTAGAGCAATGCTTTTGGAAGAATCGAAATACCGCAAAATAAAACTCAACTTACTTTATGAAGAAATAATTGTAAGATTTATTAAATGTAAACCATATTCAGAACAAAATTATAAATTTGAAAAAACTCAGTCCTGGAAAGCCCGTAACGGGACAGCAAATTGGCAGCAAGTAGGAGTCTATATACACAGGGATATTTTTAACCAGATTAAACAAAATATAAATGGTACAAACAAACTTTTTGACAAAAACATAAGCATTATGAGCTTTATTTGCCAAGCATTTATTTGGCATTACTCACATAGTTAAATTAAACCAAAACCACGAATCAAGCATACTCATATTTGTTATATTTAACATCCTCCCACGGATTTAGGATGAAGTTGCCCAAGCAGATTTCTGCCAACATTAACTAGAAGTTTTTACCAAAAAGCTTGTGAGGCTCTAGCCTTTAGGTCTGGGAGGATGTTAATCACTTGCTTTTAAAATAATATTTATTAAAATAACTATGTAGTAAATTTATTTTAATTTATGGTTATAAAAAATGAAAAACATATTAGTTACAATAACTGGACCTAGTTTAACTGGTAAAACAAAATTAGCAGATTTGTTATCTCCATATGGGTATGAAGAACTTGTTAGTACAACCACTAGACCACCAAGAAAGGGTGAAGTTAATGGCTTAAATTATCACTTTGTTAGCATTGAAGAATTTCAATCATTAATTAAAAATAATATGATGATTGAATATGTTAAAGTTGGCAACAACTATTATGGCGTTTCCCTAGAAGCATTTAAGTCTGTTTTGGAATCTGAAAAAAATGGAGTTGCTGTAATCGAGCCAGAGGGGGCAGCACGTATAAGAGATTTTTGTGCTCAAAATAACATTCAATTACATCAAATTTTTATCAATAATCCAATTGACCTATTGTACAAACGGCTATTTGATAGATATAAAAATGATACATTGGCAAATGAAGAAGAATATGCACGCAGAGCCAAAGATATGGCAACAGTAGAACAAGAAAAATGGGTAAAACCAGCAAAAAATGGATTGCATAAATATGACCAATTTTTTGATTCATTCAATAATGACAATGAACAAGCAGTTGTACAAAGCATAGTAGCTACTATTAAGGAAAAAATTTTAAATGAAACCAAAGCAAAATCTAAAACTAAACATATCTGAAATATTTGATGAATTTGTTGCTGCTGTTGAAAATAAAAATCCTATACAAGCCATTGCAATACTAACACAAAATCCCACAATTTTGGAGCAAAGAACAAGCGATAATTGGGCATGTATACAACTTGCAGTCTACTACGAAGATGTGGCTCTATTGGATAAAATATTAGAGATATCAACCTACGAGCAAATAAATAATCATAAATATCATCCCATACGGCTTGCCATGGACGAGCACAAAAACAACTCTTTGCAAACAATACTTAAATATGTTGAAAAGATTGATTTAAGTTTAAAATTTAAACAAGATGATAACTTGATGCATACAGCATTGCACAATGATTGCTTTGATGCCGTGAAAAAAATACATGAATTAGAGCCACACTTGTTTTTGGAACTCAATTCAGCAGGCATAAGCCCAATAGCTCTTGCCCTAGATAAAAAAGCTACTGAAATTTTAAATATTTTCATTAATAATCCACTGTTCCAAGAAGCCTACAATGACCTATATCTGAGAAAATGCATACAGCACAATATTGTGCCCACGTTCAATAGTCTTTACCATTTTTCAACAATGCATGTTGATGATATTTTTCAATCAGCCATAGATTTTCAAAAACCACAAATTATTGCAGAATTAATTGAGTTTGCTGATTTTCTTCCTGGAGAAAAACAAATTCAATCACTAATTGAGTTAACATGTAAGAAATACCAAAGTGATGAAGAAAATAAATCTTGTGGAAAAATTATTAATTATTTGTTTGATATAAAAATTCCATTTTATAAATTTATAAATGAATTTAATCAAAGTGCTTGGATGTTATCAATTCAAAATGGCAACAATTATGTTTTTAGAAGACTTGCCAAAACAAACGAAAATGTAAACCATGTAGATAATTTTAATTGTTCCCCACTTAGTTATGCAATTGCAGCAAATAACCTCTCCTATGTTAATTCATTGCTTAAAAAAAGAGCGAACCCCAATACTAAAAATGGCAGTGGAGATAATGCTTTGATTCAGGCAGTAAAAAGAGGAAATGTAGACATTATTAGAACATTAATCCCCTTTATTAATAATATAAATGAATTTGACAGCAATGAGGAGACAGCCTTAAACATTGCCGTGCGTCAAAAAAAAATGGATGCAGTAGCTGCATTGATTTGGGGTGGGGCTGAGATATCCTATAGACCCTATAATGATATTCAGCAAACCACCATCCATGAGATAACTCCAGATGGAGCAATGCAAGAATTAATATACCAGCACGACTCACAAATTGATGGCTTTATTGCACTAGCAAGACTAGGCTTTAACCTAAATGAGAAAAATTCTGATGGTGATTACTATTTGCATCATTTTATAAAAAATGGAGATTTTTCCAATTTTAAATCATTCTTGTATTGTCAAGTCAACCCCAACATGCAAAATAAAGAACAAGAAACCATTCTAATGTTAGCTTCCAAAAAAAATAATATAGATTATTTTTCATTCTTGCTAGCCAGATTTGACAATATAGACTACAACATAAAAAATCAAAATGGCTTAACAGCCATTGATATCTGTATACAAACTCATAGTCTTGCAAAAATTAATTTGCTACTAGATAAAAAACCGAACTTGAACAGCGAAAATTTTGAAAAGACCCTGTGTTATGTTGCAAAATATGGACAAATAGAGAGACACCTGCAATATTTTTCTGAGAAGATAAATATTGCAGAATATAGGGACTTAAATTTTAATAGCTTGCTAGTACACAGCATTGCAGGAGGAAATATTGTAAACTTTAAGTTTTTAATTGAACTTTATCCTAAAAACAAACTACTAGAAAAAAACAAACAAAACAAAAGCATACAAGACATAATTGAGATGATTCCAGAACATGCTATTCAATTTGAATTTAAAAAAATTTTAGACCAATTCTCTGCACAACCAAGAACTGTACAAAAACAAATAACAGATAAACACTGTTAATTACACCACATCCTTAGCCTAAAATAAAAATCAATTGTCTTATCTTGCTTGACATTTTATTTATATTAAATTAATGAAAATAAATGGACTCAAAAAAACAATACACAACACATGCTGCTGGCTTGCTTGCATTTTTTTCTTGGTTAGAACTTCAAAAAGAACAAGGTATGCCAGCTAAAATTAGCAGCCAAACAGTTTATTTCCACCCCATGATAAGCAAATATTTTTCTATTGGGATATCTAAAAATAAAAAATACAAAAAAGAGCCATTTATTGGGATTCAATCACAAGAGAGTGCTTGGATGAGGCTAATTAAATGGGACCGGGTTGTGATTAGAAAAAATGACATGCACATATATCTTATTAGTTCTTTCATAAACGGCAACAAGATTGAATATCCAGATCTTCCACCTTTTGCAATTGCTTTATCAGTAGACCATATAGGGAAAACAAACTTAATTATTGAAAAAATTAACACATTAATTGGTCGGGAATATTTTTTAGATGGCAATACAATTAGGGTCAATTATCACACAAACATTTTTAGTCTGCCTGTTATAAAATTATTGCAAAACGAGCCTGTTTTTGACAATGATAATGCAATGCCACTAACAACACATATGGATATTGTTCGCAAAAAAGAACATTTATTAAATAATCAATATACCAACTCTAACATCTTATTCCAAGGTGAAACAAGCCAAAATGATGAATCCTCCCTATTGTTGAAAAAAATTAATGCTGAAGCCCTGTCTGCAAAAAAAATTCAAAAGGAAATTGAATCCTCACTACGTGGTAAACAGGAAAAAAATTATTGACTTAAATTTTATATAATATAAACTATTTGCATAAATGTTGCAAAATACAATATGAACACATCATGTGCTGCATTGTGCATTAACACATAAAGAAAAGGATGACACTAAATGCAAAAAAAACAGTTTTTATCACTACATGGCGAATCTGAACCAGTATTTTATGAAGCCCAAAAAGAAATGTTTTCAAACTCACTCTTGAACAACAGGGACTATTCAAATTTACCCCTGTTGGCGGCCAAACAAGTTGCCCCATTTATTGAAGACAGCCCAAGAACCCAATTAGAGCAAATATTAAGCAAAGGCAGATACATTGAACCACCACAAATTGATACAGAGACCCAATTTGGTGCACACAATGAGCAGCAGCATAACAAGACCTCAAAACCACAACCCCCAAAAAAACAATAAATAATTTAAAGCCATTGTTTTAAAAACTTAAAATATAAAACACAGCAGAACCATGGGGTGTGAGCAGTTTGCTTGACATCTGTCCATAACTAATTTATGCTATCCATTATGAACAGATATATGGCAATAAGCGAAGCCTCAAAGGTTTTGGGTGTGTCAAACACAACCTTGTTGCAGTGTCAGGAGAGGCTGCAA
>Ga0136715_1000100_pt1 | contig 17431 bp, 14 predicted proteins | sample SedPBSmetaG_FD_104916 | JGI IMG/M metagenome (GOLD analysis project Ga0136715, IMG submission 104916) | Freshwater sediment bacterial and archeal communities from Indian Creek, Illinois, USA to study Microbial Dark Matter (Phase II) -... | ecosystem: Environmental > Aquatic > Freshwater > Creek...
AGTGAACTTAATGGTGAAAAAATTGATATAGTGGAGTGGAATGAGGATCTGGAATTTTTTTTGGCAAGCACGCTAAGTCCTGCTAAAACGATCAAGGTAAAGTTAAATAAAGATGAAAAGTCAGCTATTGTCATTGTTCCAGACTACCAGCTATCCCTGGCTATCGGCAGGGAAGGCCAGAATGTACGCCTGGCTGCCAGGCTGTCGGGTTGGAAGATTGATATCGTAAGTGAATCCAGTTACCTTGAGAAAGCGGCAGATAAAATGAGAAAAGAGCAAAAGCAGAACCATGTTGATGGTGATGGGATTTCCGGCCAGTTGGACATCCCCATGCCTGTGGAAAAAGTGCAAGAACCCATGTAGGGGCGAGACTTGCCTCGCCCGCATTAGTAAGAAATAAGACAAAATTAGGCATAAAAAAATCGTTGTTTTAGGCCATACAAGGGATGGTTTTGCCGATGAAAAAAGAAAAAAAAATACCGTTGCGTATGTGCGTAGGCTGCCGTAATCAAAAGGAGAAAAGAGAGTTAATTCGGGTGGTACGTACTCCGGAAGGGAAAATTGAAATGGATTTTACCGGACGTAAAGCAGGAAGGGGCGCTTATATTTGTGCGAATACTGCATGCCTGAAAAAAGCGGTAAAAAGCAAAATTTTGGATAAATCGCTGCAGCGTTCGATCCCGGAGGAGGTAGTGGCGCAGTTTTTGGAAAAAATGGGGAATGTTCCTTAATTGGGGACAATTCCATCATGTTTATTGCTGTTAAGGAGGTTAAAACATGGAGGTGTAAGACATGGGTAAAGTAAGAGTTTATGAACTGGCCAAAGAGCTGGGCATAAACAGCAAGAAGTTAATTGATGTGCTACAGGGTTTTCAGATGGATATTAAAAACCATATGAGTACTTTGGAAGAAGATGTGGCACAAAAGGTTGTGGAGTTGTTAACTAAAGGAGGGATAACACCTCCTAAAGGCGATCAAACGGGGGAAGAATTAAAAAAGGCAGGGCAAGGAACGTTGCCTCCTGTGAAAGTACCAGTGCCTGCTGAACAAAAAGCCACGCCCCAGCGAAAGAAAAAGGAAGTTAAAAAAGCCAAACTTGAAGTAAAGGATAGAGAAAACCGGAAAGCAAAGAGGGCTGCCCGCTTGGCTGCGACCAAGCAGACAGCAGATGAGGAGAAGATAGTATTGGAAGGACGTGTGACCGTTGCCGAATTGGCGGGCAGACTTAATGTTACGGCGTCAGAGTTGCTTTCCAGGCTGCTTGACCTTGGTATTATCTCCAATATAAACCAACAGTTGTCGGAGGATGTGCTGGCAATAGCAGCAGAAGAATACGGTATAAAGATTGTCTTCCAGGCCGACCCCGGTGAGGATGAACTGCAGAGCATTATGGAGGAAGAAGAGCAGGGCAATTTAAAAATTAGACCTCCCGTAGTTACGGTATTGGGTCATGTGGATCATGGTAAAACCTCACTGCTTGATGCTATCCGTGAGACTAATGTGATTGCTTCCGAGGCTGGAGGAATAACACAGCATATCGGTGCGTACTCAGTTGATCTTGATGGCAAGAAAATAGTCTTTCTTGATACACCTGGGCACGAGGCTTTTACCGCCATGCGGGCCAGGGGGGCCCAGGTAACTGATATAGCTGTATTGGTGGTAGCCGCCGATGATGGAGTAATGCCCCAGACTGTGGAAGCGATAAACCATGCAAGGGCGGCAGATGTCCCCATCATTATTGCCATAAATAAAATAGACCGTCCTAATGCTAACGTGGAGAAAGTAAAGAAGCAACTGGCTGAAATCGGCTTGCTCCCGGAGGAATGGGGTGGAGATAATATATTTGTTGAAGTCAGCGCGTTAAAAAAAGAGGGTGTCAATGATCTGTTGGAGATGATCCTGCTGGTCGCTGAGATGGAGGAGTTGAGTGCGAGCTTCTCCCGCAATGCCAGAGGAACGGTAATTGAGGCTGAACTGGACAAGGGACGGGGACCTGTCGCCACTGTATTAATACAAGATGGTATTTTGAGGGTGGGTGACCCGATTATCAGTGGCAGTATATACGGTAAGGTACGGGCTATGTTCGATGAAAAGGGGAAAAAGATAACAAGCGCTGCTCCGTCCATGCCTGTGGAGGTGCTGGGCCTTTCAGAAGTCCCGAAAGCCGGCGACAGTTTTTTGGTTATTCAGGACGAAAAATTCGCCCGGCAGATAGCGGAAAAGCGCGGCCATAAACTCAGAGAGGCCACCCTGCGTAAGGTCCAGAAGGTTTCCCTTGACGATCTGTTTAAACAGATTCAAGATAGTGAGACAGATTTAAATATCATTATTAAAGCCGATGTCCAGGGTTCAGCGGAGGCGCTTCAGGAGTCTCTGGAAAAGATTGAACACGAGCAGGTAAAAATAAAGATTATCCACAAGGGTGCAGGTGCAATTAATGAATCTGATGTAATGCTTGCATCAGCATCAAATGCCATTGTGATCGGTTTTAACGTGAGGCCGCAACCGGGTGCGCGGAAGCTGGCAGAAAAAGAAAAAGTGGATATTAAACTCTATAAGATAATTTATGAGGTTATCGAAGATATTAAATCTGCGATGCTTGGCCTGCTGAAACCGCAGTTCCAGGAGGTCATTCTGGGCCAAGCGGAAGTGCGTCAAATCTTTAAAGTTTCCAAAGTGGGGAATATAGCCGGTTCGTATGTTTTGGAAGGAACGATTAACCGCAATTGCGGCATCAGGATTGTCAGGGACGGAACGGTTGTCCATGAGGGGAAAATAGGATCGCTGAAACGTTTCAAAGATGATGTCAAAGAAGTAAGCAGTGGTTATGAATGCGGGATTTTGCTGGAGCATTTTAATGATTTCAAAGAAGGAGATGTTTTTGAGGCCTTTATGCAAAAACAGGTGCCCTCATCATAACCGCTTTATCGCCATTATCCGATAATTGTCCGATAAAAGATATGTACAGTGAGGGAAGCAGGATGTCAAGGCAAAGAGTGCAGAGAGTTGGCGAAGAGATTAAAAAAGAAGTAAGTGAGATTATTCGCCTGGAATTAAAGGATCCTGCGCTGGAGAAGCTGACCAGCATAACCGGAGCGGATGTATCACGAGATTTGAGCTATGCACGTGTTTATGTAAGCATATATGCATCCAGGGATGAACAGGGAAAAATATTGAAGGTGCTGGAAAAGGCAAGCGGTTTTATCCGTTCCGAACTTGGCAAGAGGATAAGGTTACGTCATACTCCAGTATTACTTTTTTGCTTAGACCGCTCAATGGAGTACGGCGCGCACATTGAAGGTGTATTGAAAAGCCTGGATCCCCTTAATAAAGAAGGAGATGAACGTGAACAGTCCGGAGATAAGTGAACTGCTGCGTGGACACGAAAATGTTTATATCCTGACCCATATCCTGCCTGACGGCGATGCCATAGGTTCTGCTTTGGCTTGGGGCACCTCCTTAAGGCACCATGGTAAAAAGGTCAGGATTTTCTGTCCGGGGGTGGTCCCGCGTAAATATGCCTTTCTGCCGGGAGCTTTAGCCATTGAAAATCAATTTCCAGCCAACCTTCCTTTAGGGCTTGTTTTCGTCCTTGACTGCGGCGATCTGGAAAGGCTTGACTATATGAAAGAAAGAGTCCAGTCTGGTTTTATCATAGTCAATGTTGATCATCATGCCACCAACAATTATTTTGGTGATTATAATATTGTGGATAAATCCGCCGCGGCGACAGGAGAAATGATTTATCAGCTTATACAGGAAAATAATTTGCTGCTTAACCAGGAGATCAGTTTAAGCTTATATGTGGCTATTGCCTCCGACACCGGGTCATTTAAGTACGCCAATACTACTCCCCGTGTGCTAAAAATAGCCTCGCTCTTACTTGAAAATGGGGTTGATCCCTCTCTTGTAAGCCAAAAAATATTTGACGAATACCCCCTATCGACCGTATTTCTATTACGTGATACCTTAAATACGCTGCAACTTGATGAAACGCTGCGCATTGCATGGATGAGCTTGCACGAAGATTTGGTGGAAAGCTATGGCGCAAAAGGAGAAGAACTGGAAGGATTTGTAAATTACGGGAAGAATATCAACGGGGTCGAGGTAGGGATTTTCTTCTACCACACACGAAAGGGCGAAACAAAAGTGGGTTTCCGATCTAAGGCAGTTGTTGATGTTGGGGCTGTAGCTGCCTTGTTTGGCGGAGGAGGACACCACCGTGCGGCCGGATGCACCATTAGCGGCTGGGAAAATAATGTGGCAATGGATAAGGTTATACAAGCCGTCAGAGAAGCCCTCTTGGAAACAGAAGCATTGAATCCGGTAAAATGTGATTTAAGGAGGTAACATTGAACGGATTTTTAAATGTATTAAAACCTCCCGGGATGACTTCGCACGATGTGGTGGATCTGCTCAGGAAATTGTTACCGGGAGTAAAAGTAGGACACGGTGGCACGCTTGACCCGGGGGCAGCAGGCGTTTTACCCCTGCTGCTGGGCAGAACCACTAAATTGGCTTCGTATCTTTTGGAATTCCCCAAGACGTACCGTGCAGAGCTGTACCTGGGTATTACAACGGATACGGCTGATTCGTTGGGGAAAATTTTGGAACGAAGCGCACCCCCTTCACTTGCCCCGGAGGAGCTGGAAGGTCTTTTTTCTGCTTTTGTAGGGGAAAACGAACAAGTGCCCCCCATGTTTTCCGCTATAAAAATAAAAGGAAGAAAACTGTATGAATATGCACGCGAAGGGATGCAGATCGAACGTCCTGCGCGTGCGGTGAAAATACATGAGATGAAGGCGATAGACTGTTTCCCCCCGCAGCGGGTCCTCTTTGAGGTTAAATGCTCCAGCGGCACGTATGTGCGCAGCCTTTGTGAAAAAATTGGTAAAACGATTGGCTGTGGCGCGCATATGTCATTTTTGCTGAGAACGGCAAGCGGTTCTTTTCAGCTTACCGCAAGTCAAACGTTGGAGGAGCTGATCGATCTGTTAAGGAACGGCAGGGAAGCAGACTGCCTGTTGCCTGCTGATTTTCCTTTCCGTGAGCATACAATCATGCTGGATGAGATACAGTTCAAACAGCTCTGCCATGGGCGCTGCCTTTCTCTGTCACAACTTTTATCAGCAGCAGCAAAAGATGGGCAGCTCTGTCCTGTTGACGGCAGGTTGCTGGGAGTATATACTACAAAGGGAGAATTTTCCGCGCTGGCGCGCTGGGAATTAATTGATCATAACGGCTTTTTTTTAAAGCCAGAAAAAATATGGCAACAGTAAGGCTCAGGTGAGAGGGCTATGCTTACACTATACGGAGCAGTAAATTACCAGCATACCGGAGAAAAGCTTTTTCTGGCGTTGGGCAACTTTGACGGGTTGCATATGGCACATAGGCGCATCGTCAGGCGGACCTGTTCTCTGGCTTGGCAGGCAGGAGCCAAAAGTGCTGTTTTCCTTTTTGATCCACATCCTGTAACCAGACTATACCCGGAAAAGGAATTTTTACTGCTTTCTTCTGTAAAAATGCGGGCTGAGTTGCTTGCCCAAATGGGGATAGATTATTTGATCGTTGAGGAATTCAACGAGAGAGTTGCCACCCTGGCTCCTTTTCGTTTTGTCACCGACTACCTTGTGCAAAATTTTACGGTGACTGGTGTGGTGATAGGGTTTGATTATACTTTCGGCAGGGGTGGCAGAGGGACCTCTGTACATCTTTTAAAATGGGGGGAGCAATTCAATTTTTCGGTGGAAGTAGTTCCCCCGGTGATTATCGGTAATGAAGTTGTGAGCAGTTCGTTGATCAGAGAGTTGCTGGCCAGGGGTGAGGTAAAGGATGCTGCCCGTTATCTGGGAGCGTATTTCAAAATAAGCGGTCAGGTTGTCTGTGGGGAAGGCCGGGGCAGGATGTTGGGTTTCCCTACGGCAAATTTACATGTGCCGGAGGGATTGCTGTTACCGGCAAAAGGTGTTTACCTCTGCTCTATTACTTTTCGGGGAAAAAGGTACTTTGCCCTGACGAATATTGGAAGCAGGCCCACATTTCACCAAAACAAGAAAATATCTGTGGAGGTTTTCCTGCTGGATTTCAGCGCTGATCTCTATGGAGAGGAACTAACTGTGGCTTTTTTGCACAGAATTAGAAAAGAAATTACATTTGCTGAAGCCGGTTCCCTTGTGGAACAGATCCGGAATGATGAGAAAAGGGCCAGGGAATTGATCCGGCGGGATTATGCCAGCTTGGCCGATAATGCATGTTGCTAAAGATTATAGTTATAGTTTACAAAGCAAATCGCATATGATAGAATTTGTTTGGCTCCGGCAAAGGGCATAATTAATTTTCACGGGAGGTGAAGACGTTGACATTAACAAGCGAGATAAAGAGCGGCATTATCAATGCGCACAAAATCCATACCAGCGATACGGGTTCGCCGGAGGTACAGATTGCTATTCTCACACAAAGAATTAATCAGTTAACGGAGCATCTTAAGCTGCACGAAAGAGATTTTCACTCCCGGCGGGGATTGCTTAAAATGGTGGGAAAGAGACGGGGACTGCTTAATTATCTAAAGGATAGCGAGCCGGAAAGGTATCACAATATTATTAATAAACTTGGCTTAAGAAAATAAGCGACAGCAGGTATAAGCGGGGAGTTCCCCGCTTTTCGAAATGGGGGGTTGTTTTTTGGAGATATTCCAAGTTGATCTGGCTGGAAAGACGCTTACCCTGGAAGCGGGCAAAGTTGCCAAACAGGCAAGCGGCGCGGTAATGGTGCGCTATGGTGATACGGCTCTGCTGGCGACGGCCACGCTATCGGCAGAACCGCGGGAAGGAATAGATTTCTTTCCCCTCACCGTTGATTATGAAGAAAGACTTTATGCGGTAGGAAGAATACCGGGAGGCTTCATTAGGCGGGAAGGGCGCCCCTCGGAAAAGGCAATTCTCGGAGCCCGCTTGACTGACAGACCGCTGAGGCCCTTATTTCCTTCCGATTTCCGTCATGCCGTGCATATCGTGATTACGGTGCTTTCAGTAGACCAGGATTATGCCCCCGAGCCATTGGCGATAATTGGCGCTTCAGCCGCCCTGTCTATCTCTCATATCCCTTTTGCTGGACCGGTGGCGGCAGTGAATGTTGGTCTGCTTGACGGGAAGCCCGTAATCAGCCCGGATGTGAACCAAACTGAACAGAGCAGCCTCAACCTGATTGTGGCTGGCACAGCAGATGCGGTTATGATGGTCGAAGCTGGAGCCAAAGAGGTCAGCGAAGAAGAGATCCTGGATGCAATTATGGCCGGTCACGCAGCCATCAGGGAAATTGTCAGTCTGCAGAAACAAATGCAGGAAAAGATTGGAAAGGATAAAATAGAAGTTGTTCCTTTTGCGCTTGATCCGGAAATTAGCAGGGAAATTGAGCTTTTTGCCGATTCGAAGATTAAAAATGCGCTGCATACAGAGCTTAAGCAGGATCGGGAAAATATGCTGGGTGAGTTAAAAAAAGAAGCGGTGGAGCACTTTGCAAAGATATATCCTGAACAAGAGCGGGATGTTAATGCTGCGCTCGAAGGATTAATAAAGAAACGCCTGCGGCAGATGATCCTCCAGGAAAAAATACGGCCTGACGGCCGTAGTTGGCGTGAAATCCGGCCCATTACCAGTGAAGTGCAGCTCTTCCGGCGTACACACGGTTCATCCTTGTTTACACGGGGACAAACACAGATTATGAATATCTGTACCCTTGGCGCTTTGCGCGATATGCAGATTCTCGATGGCCTTGGTATCGAGGAATCGAAGCGGTTTATTCACCATTATAATTTTCCTCCGTACAGCGTGGGCGAGACCGGATTCATGCGGGGACCGGGCAGGCGGGAGATTGGACACGGAGCACTGGCAGAACGGGCTCTCGAGCCTGTTATTCCCGGTGAAGAGCTTTTTCCATATACCATCCGCCTTGTTTCTGAAGTTTTGGAATCAAACGGATCAACATCTATGGGCAGTGTTTGTGCTGGTTCACTTTCACTTATGGATGCGGGTGTCCCGATAAAAAGTCCTGTTGCGGGGATTGCCATGGGGTTGGTTCAGGATGAGGATAAAGTGGCTATTCTTTCGGATATACAAGGAATGGAAGATTTTTTAGGTGATATGGATTTTAAGGTCGCCGGTACCAAGGACGGCATTACCGCTATGCAAATGGATACGAAGCTTGCCGGCCTATCCAGGCAAATCCTTAAGAATGCTATTGTGCAGGCTCGCGAAGGTTACCTGTTTATTTTGCATAAGATGCTGGAAGCCATTAATGAACCAAGGCAGGAGTTGTCGCCTTATGCCCCGCGTATTATTACCATCCAGATCGATCCGGACAAAATACGTGATGTTATCGGGCCTGGCGGTAAGATTATCAACAAGATTATTGCGGAGACTGGTGCGGACATTAATGTGGAGAATGATGGAAGAATCTTTATTGTAGCCGTTGACCAGGAGGCGGGAAAGAAAGCACAGGAATATATTGAAACCCTTGTAGCTGATGTAGAACCGGGAAGATATTATGTAGGCAAAGTTACCCGTACGGAGCGGTATGGAGCCTTTGTGGAGGTGCTGCCGGGCAAAGAGGGGCTGGTTCACATATCACATCTGGACAATTATCGTGTTAACAATACGGAAGATGTGGTCAGAGTCGGTGATCAGGTTATGGTAAAGGTGCTTGATATTGATGAAAAAGGACGTATCAACCTTTCCCGCAAAGAAGCTCTGACGGCGGAAAATCCTGTGCCGGTTGAAAAGCGCAGCAACAGTGATGCCAATAAGGAACATCATTCTGCGGCCAAGCGAAACAGGCGGTTTCCCAAGAGGCATTAAGCTTTTTTTTAAAGCGGTTACTTTTCGGTATATCTGCAGAAAAGGGAAAATAATAATTATATAGCAAGCTTAAAGAGAGGTTCGTTAACGTGAAAAAGCCTCTTTTTTTTGCATGGAATTGTTAGTCATTTCCATCGTATGGACGTTAGATCCAGTAGACTGGAAAAAGCCTGGCGTAGAAAAAATGAAGAGCGAAGTAATGGCAAATATTGGTGGAGGAATGATTATTTTAATGCATCCTATTCTGATTAAAGGAGGAAGCTGGGGCTACCGTGTTTACTTTAAGATTTGGAGCAGTCCTGAATAAAATGTGGATAAAGGTGAAGAAGGACAAAATGAACACAAATATAAAAGTTCTCGTTAAAAGAATGGCGCACGGGCAGGATCTGCCCGTGCCCGGCTATATGAGTGAACAGGCTGCGGGGATGGATCTTTATGCCGCGATTACAGATGATTTGCTGCTGCAACCAGGGGAATTCAAGCTTGTTCCTGCCGGCATCGCCATGGCTCTCCCTCCCGGTTTTGAAGGACAGATAAGGCCCCGTAGCGGTCTGGCGATAAAGTATGGCGTGACGCTTTTAAATACACCGGGGACTATTGATGCGGATTATCGGGGGGAAATCAAGCTAATCCTTATTAATCTGGGGAAAAATGAGTATCGTTTGAAAAGAGGAGAGCGGGTTGCTCAGCTGATCATTCAGGCAGTAGGCCGGGCCTTTATGGAGGAAGTGGACGACCTCCCGCAAACATTCAGAGGTGAAGGCGGCTTTGGTCATACAGGACGTTTTTAGCAGTAGGGGCGGGTCTTTTGTGCCTGCCCGTTTTGTTGCAGAACATAGCCTGAATGACGAAAATCAGGAATGTATAGAAGAAAAGCAGCCGGAGATAATACAGATAATACACTTAGACGAAATCAAACGTTCCAGGATGTTTAATTCATGTCAAAAGCGGTAATTGGGGTATTCAGGCAAGAAGCCAGGGCAAAAGAAGCAATTAATGATCTCAAATCTCAGGAGTTTGGCGATAGAGAGATATCGTTGATTGCCAAGGATAAGCGGGATGAAGCTGGAGACAGAGGGGGGACAAAGGCAGAGTGGAGCCGGCTTCCAGCCGGCTAGTCTATGAAAAGGCACCCTGCACCCCGATGAAAATGTAAGGCTGAGTAGTAACTCAACCACTATTAATAACTTATAGTCAGGATAAGTGTATATGCTGTTAATTTTGTCCTTAATTGAAAATGCTTCAGTGTTTTGTTATAATTATCTCACTACAGAGGTGGGAGGTTTATAATCTTGGAGAATCCTTTCGGTTCACTGCTTACAGCCATGATCACCCCGTTTGATGACAATTTAATGGTAGATTATAACAAGGTATCTGAAATTTCCCAATATCTCCTGCATAACGCCTCCGAAGGCCTGGTAATTGCGGGCACTACCGGTGAGTCACCATCCCTGACCACGGAGGAAAAAATAGAACTATTCCGTACCGCGGTGAAAGCTGTGGGCGGGAAAATAAAGGTGATCGCCGGAACCGGTGCCAATTCAACCAGAGAAACGATTGAGATGAGCCGTCGTGCCGAAGGGACAGGTGTTGACGGGATTATGCTGGTAACACCTTATTATAACAAACCGACTCAGGATGGCTTATATCATCATTTTAAAGGTGTGGCTGAGGCCATTTCTTTGCCCATAATGCTTTATAATGTGCCAAGCAGGACGGGAGTAAATCTGACAGCCGAAACTTGCCTGCGCCTTGCGGAAATAGAAAATATCGTTGCTGTTAAGGAAGCAAGCGGTGATCTTGCGCAGGTTACAAATATTTGTGCCGGCGCGCCGGCTGGTTTTGTCGTATACAGCGGCGATGATGTGCTGACCATGCCCATCTTAAGCGTAGGAGGCGTTGGCGTGGTCAGCGTTGCTTCCCATCTGGCAGGTGCGCAGATTAAAGCAATGATCGACTCATTTTTTGCCGGAGAAATCAATAAAGCTGCTGAGGCACACCAAAAATTAACTCCCTTGTTTAATATTCTTTTCGTAGCGACTAACCCCATTCCTTTAAAAGAAGCGTTACGCTTGAAGGGAATAGATAGCGGTAAACTCCGTTTACCCCTTACACCCCTTTCTCCGGAAAAGGTAGAGCTGCTTACTGCAATATTAAATAAGTACGGGCTGCTGCTTTAAATAAAAAGGCTTACCCAAAATAATAAACAATTTTCAAGCTCCTATGCGGGAGCATTTTTATATTTGGTTGCTTTTATACGCTTATTGGAGTATAATTGTGTTAACAAGCATGAAACGGAAAAATAATTTTGCGAAAGAGGTGTTATTTTTTTTTGCGGCACAAAGGAAAAGAGAAGCATTCCCGGGATAAACTGTTGATCATCCCTTTGGGTGGGGTTGGTGAAATCGGCAAAAATATGTTTGTTGTACAATATGGGGCAGATATTATTGTAATGGATGCAGGATTAATGTTTCCGGAAGAAGAGATGCTCGGAGTGGATATGGTTATTCCTGATATATCCTATCTTCTGGAGCATAAAAACAAAGTCAGGGCTATTTTTCTTTCCCATGGTCACGAAGATCATATCGGTGGTTTACCTTATATTCTCCCCCATATTAATGTGCCAATTTACGGAACAAAATTAACACTTGGCCTGCTGAAAATTAAATTGGAAGAACACGGTTTGTTGAATAATACGGATCTGCATGAAATCATAGCAGGGGATACGGTTGCAAAAGGACCTTTTCAAGTAAGTTTTTTTACGACCAATCATAGTGTTCCTGACTCAGTCGGCATAATATTAAGGACTCCAGTCGGTAATGTGGTTTATACAAGCGATTTTAAGTTTGATCATACGCCTGTCCAGGGACGGATTACCGATTTTAACAGCCTTGCAGACATTGGACGCGAAGGGGTGCTGGTAGCCATATCGGACAGCACCAATGCGGAACGGCCCGGCTTTACCCATTCGGAGATGAAAGTGGGAGAGACGCTTAACGGTATCTTTAAAACTGCTGAAGAACGTATTATCATCGTAACTTTTGCCTCAAACGTTCACCGTATCCAACAGATTATCAATGCGGCTGTATTTGCCGGAAGGAAGGTTGCGGTAGACGGGCGCAGTATGGTTAACGTGGTGGATATTGCTCACGCCCTGGGCTATCTGCATTTTCCTGAAGGCACTATTGTGGATCTGGATGAAGTCAGGCACTATCCCAAGGAGAAGATTGTCATTCTTACCACCGGTTCGCAAGGGGAACCCCTTTCCGCGTTGGCCAGACTGGCCAACGCCAACCACCGCAAGATGGAAATCATTCCCGGCGACACGGTGGTAATCGCGGCGACACCCATCCCTGGGAATGAAAAATTAGTAGCACGTACTATCAACAACCTTTTCCGGCGTGGCGCGAAAGTTATTTACGAAGCCATATCCGGTGTCCATGTGTCCGGTCACGGCAGCCAGGAAGAATTGAAATTAATGCTTAATTTACTGCGTCCCCGGTATCTAATACCTGTGCATGGCGAATACCGCCACCTCGTTCATCATGCCGAACTGGCCCTAAAGTTGGGGTTAAAAAGAGAAAATATATTTATTGTGGAAAATGGGACCGTGCTTGAGTTTTCTGCGGCAGGCGGCCGGATTATGAACGCCATTCCTGCCAATGGTATCTATGTGGATGGCCTCGGTGTAGGCGATGTGGGCAGTGTGGTGTTGCGTGATCGTCAAATTTTATCCCAAGATGGTATATTTATTGTTTTTATAGTTATTGATAACAAGGAAAGATCTGTTGTGGCAGGCCCGGATATTGTTTCCCGAGGTTTCGTTTATGTAAAGGAGTCGGAAGAACTTTTGGGAGAAGCCAGGGAGAATGTGGTAAGGGTATTGAACGATTTGAAACAAAAAAACATAAGTGACTGGTCAACAATCAAAAACAACATTAAAGAGTCAATGAACAGGTTTTTATGGGAAAAAACCGGGCGTAAACCAATGATTCTCCCTGTGATCATGGAGATATAAAAAATATTTTATCAGCGCCTTTCCCATATTAATTTTATCTCCATACCTGGTTGAAATGAGGGATGGATGTAATCGTCCAACACAAATGTGTGCAGCCGGATGACTTTAGCTGTTAAAGCTAAGGTCATCTGCAATTCGACTATACCTCTTTCATAGGATATCTGTATCAGATCGCTTTCCTTAGGTTTTTTTTTGCGCAGACTCTTTTTCCGCTAAAACTTCTTCCAGAGGAATGGGTGTGTAGAGTACCATATCGCGGCAAGCCGCAAGAATCCTGAATCCTGAATTCTTGCGGCTTGCCGCGATATGGTACTCCTTCCTGTCTCTGCTTTAACTGAATCAACGATATTATTTTCCCCAAGAAAAACTGTTCTATAGTAAAAATGTCTCTAAAAAAATAGGAGGGGAAGGATAATTACAGCAGTTTAAAGAAGAATTAGTCCGGAAAATATCCATTATAAGAAGGAGGCGTCAGATGGGTTTAAGTGAAGCGGTTTTTCTGGGAATAATACAGGGGTTCACCGAATTTTTGCCCGTGAGCAGCTCCGGGCATCTGGTTTTACTACAATATTTTCTTGGCGTTAAAATGCCGGGGGTTACCTTTGAGGTAATCACCCATACAGGCACCCTCTTATCGATTGTTTGGGTTTTTTGGCAAGATATTTACAACCTCATCAAGGGAATAACAAAAAGCGCCCAGCAGCAAAAACTATTTTTGCTGCTGCTGGCCGGCACTTTGCCGGCAGGTTTTATGGGCTTGTTCTTTGCTTCCTTTTTTAAAGGTATTTTTGAAAATCCCCAGCTTGTAGGATTAATGCTCCTGTTTACGGGTTTTATTGTCTTTTTTATTGCAAGGCTGGAAAGGGTGCAGGGAAACCGTTTGATCGGGGAAATGCATTGGAAAGACGCCATCATCATCGGTCTTTTTCAGGGTATTGCAATTATCCCAGGCATTTCACGTTCCGGTTCTACAATTTTCGGCGCACTGTTGCGGGGTTTGAGCCGGGAGACAGCGGTCCGTTTTTCTTTTTTGCTGGCTCTGCCAGCGATAGCGGGGGCTACTGTTCTGGAGCTGTTTAATATGCTGCAGCTCGGCGGCTGGCCGGAAAATTATTCTCTTTACATAATTGGCGCTATCGTTTCTTTTATTTCCGGAATTTTGGCCATACGTACATTTCTCAGGTTGCTGGCCGGAGGGAAGTTCATATATTTTGCTTATTATTGCTGGCTTGTCGGGATCTTTACTATAATTTACCTATTCATTAAATCACCTGTTTAAAAAGGTATTTTCCTGCTTGCGTCGAATAATAAACCGAGGTGTTTAAAATTTATGCCGGTTAAAAAAATACTGAAAAAAAAAATAAAAACCAAGATAGATAATAACTTAAGCAATCAGATCAAAGCTGTTCTTTTATTCTCTGCCGCAATTTTTATTTTTGCCGGCATTCAATTTACTGAGCAAACAGGTTGGGCGGGTTTTGTCTTAAATCAAATATTGCGCGTACTCTGCGGGGAAGCTGCTCTGGCAGTGCCTTTCCTTTTTGCTTTTATTGCTTTTGGCTGGTCAATTAAAGTGGCGAACTTTCCTTACCGCTTGGCTGGCCTTATCATTATCTTCATTGTTCTGTTAATTTCGCTCCATCTGCGTCTGGTCCTGCAAGAACTGCCCGGTGTATATGGAAGCGAGCTTTATCGATCCATGTTGAACCTCGGTTGGCAGCAAAAGGGAGGAGGAGTGCTTGGCGCTCTATTTGCGATGGTACTGTTCTTCTTTTTTAAAGATTTGGGAAGTTACATTATCATTGGTGCCCTTTGGATAGTCGCTTTTATATTGCTTACCAATAGCTCTTTTGCGGAGCTTGCTGCCGCTGTGGCAAAACCTGCCCGCTATCTTTTAAATGCTTTAGCTTATTTTTGGCGCAACATATTTGATGGAAATAATTTAGAGAAAAAAGTGGAGGAAGTGAGGGAAACTGAAGAAAAATCAAATTATGCGGTACGGCAGTACGATGATATATTACAGTCAGCGGTGCCGTCAGCAGAAAAAGAGTTAATTGAAGATAAAAAGGAGTTTCTCTTGCAGGAGGAAGTGATACCTGTTACAAGCGAAACGCCGAAAACTACAGGCAGTACGCCGGTGCCGTATCCTCTTTTAACGACGCCATTTGGGGAAAGGGTAGCAACAACCCATAAAGAAGAAATTGGACAGGAAAACGGACAGATCCTTAATGGCGTTATTGCGGTGAGCAGCCACCCGGAGGACTATACGTTCCCTCCCCTTAAGCTGCTCACGCGGGTAGTTAAATTGCGTGATTTTCAACAGCAGAAAGTTATTCAGGAACGGGCGCGTGTCCTTGAAAATACTTTTGCCAGTTTTGGCGTCAAGGTAAAGATTAAGGAGATACAGGCCGGCCCGGCGGTTACGCGCTATGAGATTCAACCGGAAACGGGAGTAAAGGTAAGTCGTATTCTCAGTTTGAGCAACGACCTTGCCCTGAATATGGCTGCTCCGCACGTGCGCATTGAAGCGCCAATCCCGGGGAAGGCGGCGGTGGGAGTTGAGGTTCCCAATAAAATTGTATCCCTGGTCTATATCAGAGAGGTGCTAGAGGACAGCAGCTTTAAAGAATCTCCTTCACCATTGTTTATCGGGTTGGGCAAGGATATTGCGGGAACCGCGGTGTTTGCCGATTTACAAAAGATGCCTCATCTGTTGATTGCCGGCTCAACGGGATCGGGTAAAAGTGTATGTATAAACTCTCTTATTTGTAGTATTCTTTATAAGGCAGAGCCATGGGTTGTAAAATTTTTACTGATTGATCCTAAAATGGTGGAATTGAATATCTACAACGGCATTCCCCACCTGATATTGCCGGTGGTGACTGATGCCAAGAAAGCGGCAATAGCACTGCGCAGTATGGTCAGGGAGATGGAACGGCGCTATGATTTATTTGCCCGTCAGGGTGTCCGGGATATTGGCCGCTATAATGAAATATCCCAGGAAAATACTTTGCCTTATATCGTGGTAGTCATTGATGAATTGTCAGATCTGATGATGGTAGCTCCCTCAGAGGTGGAGGACAGCATTGTACGTTTATCCCAGATGTCCAGAGCAGCGGGTATACATCTTGTTATCGCCACACAGCGGCCTTCTGTGGATGTGATCACAGGCTTGATTAAGGCTAACATTACCTCACGCATTGCTTTTGCTGTCTCATCCCAAACAGATTCCCGCACGATTCTGGACCTGGGAGGTGCAGAGAAGCTACTTGGGCGGGGAGATATGCTCTATCATCCCCTTGGTATCCATAAACCACTGCGCATACAGGGAGCTTTTGTCAGCGAAGGAGATATATTTAAAGTTGTGGAGTTTATCAAACAACAGGGAAGCCCGCTCTATCAGCAATCATTTTTTAACGGTGAGGAAGCTGAAGAGATACCTGTCAAGGAACGGGATGACCTGCTGCCGGAAGTAGTTGATCTAATCATGCATGCCGGTCATGCTTCCATATCCCTAATTCAAAGACGTTTTCGGATCGGCTACACACGCGCGGCGCGCATTATCGATGATCTAGAGCGTCTTGGTATTATTGGCAAATATGAGGGCAGCAAGCCGCGCCAGATTTTAATAAGCCGGGAGCAGGCGGGCATCATTCTGGCTGAGAAAATCGACCAAAGTTGAGTTTGTGCCGGACAAATATCCTAATCGGCACAGGGGGGTGTGCGTATGAAGGAAATTGGTGAACTGTTGCAGGATGCCCGTGAAAAAAAAGGAATAAGCCTGGATGTAATCAGCAAAGAAACAAAGATTTCCGTAAGGCAGCTCCGTGCGTTGGAAGAAGGGGATTTCTCATGCTTTGCCGGCAAGGTTTACTTAAAGGGTGCCTTGCGCAATTATGCTGAGGCTGTCGGAATTGATTGCCGGGAATTATTTGCCCTTTACGAACATAATATTTCGAAAAATATTCCCGCGGCAGACGGGAAAAAGGTTGAGTTAAGTAAAAAAGGCGAAGATACGGCTAAAATAGATAAAATGTTTGTACGGAAAGCAAAAAGACCTTTTCCTGCCTCAACGCTGATCTGGTTAGCCGTCTTTATCGTTGTGATTGGCGGAAGTATATGGTATAGTTACCAACAGGTAAACCAAAACAGAGAGACTGTTTCTTATCCCAGTGAAGTTATTCCGGATGAAGAGAAAAAGGATGCGGCGGAAATAACAGATAATGCCTTAAATGGCCATATGGAAGAACCTGCCGCGATACCGGAGGAACCGCGACTGATATTTTTGGAAGGTGATAACACAGGAGGTATATACATCATCAAAGGGGTGGAAAAAAAGGAGATCGAACTGCGGTTCAAGGCTGACTGCTGGATTGCTGTTGAACAGGACGGTGCTTTTATCGGGCAGCGGACATACCGCAGGGGCGAATATCACCGCATTGCTAATGCCGGAGAAACGCGTATCCGTTTTGGCAATCCTCCAGCGGCACAAGTTATTGTTAACGGACAGGAGATAGATTTGTCCGGTTTTTTAAATCCTTATAATCTTACGATCCGCAGG
>Ga0136715_1000101_pt1 | contig 17404 bp, 18 predicted proteins | sample SedPBSmetaG_FD_104916 | JGI IMG/M metagenome (GOLD analysis project Ga0136715, IMG submission 104916) | Freshwater sediment bacterial and archeal communities from Indian Creek, Illinois, USA to study Microbial Dark Matter (Phase II) -... | ecosystem: Environmental > Aquatic > Freshwater > Creek...
CCTTTCTTCATCAATACCTGTATAAAGATGTTTTTCATCAACCAGTTTATTGATACATATTAAATATGCATTTAACTTTTCTTTAAGTATGCTAGAAACGGTTGTTTTTCCAAACACCCGGCGTTCCGGTAATTATAATTATCATCTTATTTTAATTTTTCTCCAGGGATTTTTCCAGTTTTCTTTCAAATAGGGTGACTTTAAGGCCTGCCTTAGTAGGGTAGTAGCCAGTAGTAAGTCTAGCAGGGATTCCCTCTCTTATTACCACGTCAATATCAGTATAATCAATAAAATCTTTCATAAAGCTTTGAATTATTGCTTTTGATATCCACATAGTCAAGTTTCATTTTTTTTACCGCTATAATTTTTAATTATTTTTTATTTTAAAGGTGCAGTGTTTTTTATTATTTCAACTGTTTTTCGGCGTTAGGAATTCTTCTGTAGTCATGGAGGTAGGGTTTGACAAATTTCAATCTCGGTTTCTTAAAATCATCATTCTTTTTCATAGCATCTAAACATCTAAGGACAGAATAAGCAGCCCTACTAACCCCCGCACTTCTTTTTTCAGTGTCAGTTCCTACACAGTACAAATTCTTTATTGGTGTTTTTACATCTCCAAAACCTGCATTAATACTCCAAGCTGCTTTTTCTGGAATTATCTCCTGATAATGTATCATATCTATATGTTTTTCCATATCTGGCTGTATATTTAATATTGTTTCAAATGCTTTTTTTCTTATTTTTTCCACATCATATTCGTCAGGTAATGTAAATGCAAATCCTACAAGTTGATTTCCGTTCGGCGCTAATGCAGAATCATAGTTTGATGTCGGAACAACCCATGCAAAGGGATCTGAATCAACCCACATCTGAGAGCCATAATTTTTAAAAATCTTTTTTGTTAATCCTATCCAAATTGTTAGTGAATTAATTTTTTTAATTGTAGTCAAATGTTGGGCATACTCTGAAGGCAAATTATCAATCATTTTAGGTAGATCTGAAGCAAATCCGGAATAAATCACTTTATTACAATTATAACTGTTTTCTTTAGTAATTATCCTCTCTACTTTCTCACCACATTCAATTCTTATTACCTCTTCATTGGTTTTTATCTCCACCTTATTTTGAGGAAAAGATGCTAAAATAGAGTTGACTATTGATTGAAGACCTCCTTTCGGATAACCTTGATCTGTAGCTCCCTCTGATATAAGTAAATCATAAAATTTTCCAATATAATGAAATGAATTTCTTTTATTTGTTTTATTATCTATAAATCTAGAAACAGGAGTGTTCTCTATGGATGTGCCAACTGTAAAATAACAAAGCCAGTTCATAAATCTTTTACTTTTATCTGAAATATTTTGAGGTAAAATTTCAGATATGGGCATTTTTGATAGATCTTTACCAATAGTCATCATATATAACATAGTAAATAGTGATTTCATTAGGAGTAACCTGTCTGTTTTAGGTATCAAGTTGAATTGTAGCCATGAATTAACATTCCATGGAAATGGTTTTATTTCATTGCCGATTCTTACATAATATTTTCCGGAAGGTACAAATGGGGGGATAACATCAAAATAATTATTCATTAATTCTTTAAAAGGCCCGTTTTTAAGTCTGGTTATAACATGAGGTCCTGTATCAAGGCGATACCCCTCAATCTCATAAGACCTACAAACACCACCAACATATTCCTCTTTTTCTAAAATTAATACTGATTTACCCTCTTTAGAAAGTGCTAAAGCCGTTAGTAATCCGCTTATTCCTGCACCTATAACAATTACATCATAATTCATAATTATCAACCCCATTATGCCCACTAAAAATTTTAAAATTTAAAGAACCCATCCAGTGTCGTTTGTCGGGATCTAATTAAATCCTGAAGAAGGGTACTCTCATTTTTAAATTTATCCAGTGGAAGTTTTAATTTAGTATCAATATATGCCAAAGCTGTTTTGATATCCTTAAATTCCCCTGGAATTTCGTTCATCGCACTTCTAACATTTTCCCTGACATTAAAAACTCCAAGAGGTACATATCCGTTGTAAGCTTCTCTTAAAACGATTACCCCTGCCTGTTTCTTTTCTCTGACCAACGCCTCAAGAACAGCCATTTTACAGGTGTAATAACATCCACCAACACGGGAATATTCTTTTTTGCCTCCATTTAACTCATGATCAGCAAATATCAGTTCTTCACGACCTAAAACATGTAAGAATGCTTCAATCCATTCATACTGCCATTCAGTTGGAAGAAGAAGTAGTGCATAATAGTTATTGAGACTTTTGAATTCATAAACACGATAAGTGTCCAAAATATCGTGATTTCTAACTTCTTTAAGTAAATTATCGGCAATTATTGTGTCGCAAGCTGTTATGGACCATATGGTAGGTACTAGTCGCCTATTTTTACCAATGCCCATTGTTCCAACAGAAAATGCCTTTTGTATGTTTGAAAATGGCACTCCCTTGCTGTGGAGGTCTAAAGTAGCTTCTGCAGCCTTAAAATCAGCATCATAATAAACCTTTTCCAGCTCATGATCCCATTTAACACTTTCTATGTCAAATTTTTCAATTAAAGCACTGGGACCATGAGGAGCGCTCTCATCAGTAAAAGAAAGTCCACGTGGACGACTTCCAAACTCGGCTTCACTTTCAATTGATTTTGATGAGAGAGATATCTCCTGCAATTTTTCAACAAATGAACTGTCAAGATCTGTTATTCCTACGGTCTGTTTTCCCCTTACAAGACTTAATCTGTAACCTATAATATCCTCCTGAGTCTTCTGTTGCGGAATCCATGATTCTGGCATGTCCATAATAGATACATCGCCATGTATGGGTGCTATCATTGGCCCTGCATATACTTTAGGGTAATTCCAGCTTCCAATAAATACAGAGGGGGGCGTGCTGCCATCGAGCTCTCTTCCCACATCTACAGATTTAACATTAAGATTAGAAGTGATCTTTTTGAGGTAAGCTTTTTTACCTTTAATCATGATCTTATATATTTACATGTTTTAATAATAAGTTAATGGGCGCATATGGAAAGTAATTATCAGTAAACTATAAATCGCTCATATTTAAATTGATATGTCTGAAATAGTAGAATCTTATTTTATTTCTAATATTCCATGGAAGTAGTAGAAGAGTTTTGCATTGTATTTTTAGATGAATCAAAGGTTGTTATAGCAAGCAACATGGATGGAATTCACATTGATATTGATGAACACATTAACTTAGGACTTAAAATGGAAAAAATTGTAAACGAAATCATTAAATAAAAATTATGGGGAGTTTAAATGAAAAAATCTGAAAATGATTTTTTTCCAGAAATTTATACAGAAAGGCTTTTATTACGTAAACTGCAATTAAAAGACGCTGAAATATTATTCAAATACTGGTCAGACCCTGAAGTAACAAAATATTTAGATGTGACCACCTTTAAGAATATAAAACAAGCTTTCAGTATGATAAGGTCATTAAACGGTTTATACAGCAAAAAAAAAGGTATCCGGTGGGTGATTGTAACTAAAAAAGATAATAAAGTCATTGGGACCTGCGGTTATAACAGCTGGATAAAGAAAAGTTCAAGAGGAGAAATAGGATATGAACTGGGCCCGGAACACTGGGGAAATGGATATGCTACAGAAGCAGTTAAAGAAATACTCAAATACGGATTTAAAGCCATGAATTTAAACCGCATAGAAGCCTTCACAGTTCCAGAAGCGTGGCGATCCATTAAAGTGCTTGAAAAATTCAGTTTTAAAAAAGAGGGAATGCTCAGGGAATACGGATACTGGAACATGAAATACTGGGATGAAAATATTTATTCATTATTAAAAAGGGAATGGATTAAAAATAAATAGAATCGTAAGATATGAAAATCATCAAAAGACAGTTATATAGCGTTTTTGACACTATTAAACAAAAACACTCTATATATAGAGAAAAACTTTTTTAACTGAGTTTATGCTCGAAAAATGGAAAATAATGCCTGTTTACAGAATCCTGAAAAACGGGATGGTTCTGATATTTGGAGGACAGCATGAAATGAAACATGCGACAGCCAGAGAATTTTAGGTGGAGCGGTTTAAATAAGGATAAAATTGACATGTCTTAAGCAAATTCAATTGTACTTGGAGGTTTATCACTAACTGAAAGTGATACATGAGTTACTTCGGGCACTTCAGCTGTAATCCGTGCTGAAATTGTTCTTATCATCTCCCATGGAAGTTCGGGCACGTGAGCAGTCATAGCGTCCCATGATTCAACCATTCGTAAAACAACAAGGTACCCAAAATCTCTTATATCTCCCTTAACCCCTGTAACCCTTGTGTCGGTTAAAACTGCGAAATATTGCCAGAGAGTTTTATCAAGCCCCTCTTTTTTAACTTCTTCCTCCACTATGGTGTTAGCTTTTCTACAGATTTCTATTTTTTCAGGAGTTAGATTCCCAACAACCCGAACAGCAAGTCCCGGACCTGGAAAAGGCTGTCTATTAACTATTTCGTCAGGAAGCCCAAGTTTTGAACCTAAAATCCTGACTTCATCTTTATAAAGTTCCCTTATAGGCTCTACAAGTTTTAAAACTAATCCATGAGGTAATGCAACATTGTGATGAGATTTAATTTTACCCTCGCTTTCTATCCAGTCAGGAGCTATTGTCCCCTGAACTAAAAATTTAGCGCCTATTTTTTCAGCTTCTTTTTCAAATACTCTTATAAAAACTTCACCTATTATCTTACGCTTCTTTTCGGGATCTTCCACTCCTTCAAGCTCCTTTAAAAACTCTTCTCTGGCATCAACACAATCAAAATTTAAGCGGTTTTCAAATGTTTCCTGCACATATTCTGCTTCTCCTTCACGAAGAAGCCCGTGATCAACAAATATTGCTATAATATTATCCCCAATAGCTTCAGAAGCTAATACAGATGCAACAGAGCTATCAACACCACCAGAAAGCGCAATCACTGCTTTTCCATCCCTTATTTCTTCTTTAATTTTTGTAATTGATTCTCTTATAAAATCAGCTGGATCAAGCATATTTTCACCTTAATTAAGTATAAATGATAAAAATTATTATTTAGGAGAGTATAATTTTTGATGTTTATAATCTTTTAGTATTAATTTTTAACTGCAATTTAACTTGTAAAAATTTAAATTATATTCAATTTAATGAAGAAATTAAGTTATTATATGCTAACTAAAGGTATATTCTAATCATGTTTAAAAAAGAAAGTATTTTTATATTAAAGGACATAATTCAAATCCCATGTCGATGATGAGTAAATTAAGAGAAATTAAGCCAGAAACGGCATTTCTTATCATAGGATTAATATATAGACTTTGTTTTCTTATTGCAACCCCCTCACTCCAGGTCCCTGACGAATATGAACATTTTACAGGGCATTATACGTAAGTGAAGGACATGTGCTTCCAGAAAAGGTTGGTAATATGTCAGGAGTTTACATTCCTGAAAGTGTGCAATTAACTGCTTCTGAAATATCCCGAGGGTTTCATTCATAAAAGATAGAGATGATAAGATAAATCTAATTCCACTATTGAATATAGGGTTTAACAGCCAGAATAGAGTTTTTGAAGATATTTCAAGGATTGCAGTTATTACATATTCTCCTGTTCCATATATAATTCCTGCATTTACCATAACACTCGGAAAATTGCTTAATTTATCTCCATTGATTTTAATATACATTGGAAGGCTGGCTAATCTATTGGTATGGGTTTTTTTAACATATCTTGCAATCAGAATAATTCCAGTACATAAATGGGTCCTTTTTATGATAGCATTAATCCCCATCACGCTTTTTGAAGCAGCTTCACTTTCAGCAGATAGCCTGATACTGGGTTTATCTTTCATTATAGTCGCAATTTTCTTTAAATACGCTTTTGATGATAATAAAGAGAAAATTAATATAAAAGATATTTATATTTTGTTTATACTCATTTTACTGCTTTCATTATCGAAACAAATATATTTTCTGCTTTTATTATTGATATTCCTCATACCTTCCTGGAAATTTGGCGGTAGAAAAAAGATGTTTTTAGCTGCAGGATTTTTGTTTTTATCAGTAATTATTATCAGTGGGGGCTGGAATTTACTTGTTAAAGATCTTTATGTTCCCATTGTATTGTTTTTCACCTTACGTTCAAGCCCAGTAGGTTTGATATTATTATGTTTTTTGGTTTATTATCTGTATTTCATTTTTAGTCCAGAATATTCTTTTAAATCCTATTATGGTGCTTTATGTGGTTTATTAGGTACTTTAGCTTATCTAACTAAAAGCTATGCTTTAAGTTTCTTTATAGTTCATTTTATATTATTCAATATTCTTCATTACTTAAAACAAAAAAACAAAAGAAATATTCTAAGAAATCTTTTTTTGGGATTAGCTGTTTTCTTTATTAATTAGTAGCTCATGGAGAGTGATATTAAGTGAAAAATATGGAAAAATAACCTTTGGAACATCTGGAAAATACAATTACGATGTCATAGGTCATAGTTCTACAGGATACCACCCTACAGAATATGTATATCAAGGCTTCATTAAGCCCCCCTATGAAGGAGTAACAAGTGCTTGGTATGATCCTACATATTTTAAAATTGGCTCATGGAGCCTGTTTAAATCATGGGATAATCTTAGTTTTCAATTAAGGAAAATTAGAAATAATATCTTAAATTTGATCAAGAACTTGCAAAAATCGATATTATAAATAAAGAAGATGTTCTGGATAACGTTGTTATAAGGGTCCAGAAGACATATCCTGCTTATTTTGGAACGTATGAAAACTTTGACAGGATTAGAGAATATACTGATAAATTTAATAATCTATTTTTAATTGGCAGAAATGAAATGCACCGTTATAACAATATGGACCATTCCATGCTTACTGCAATGACTGCAGTTGAAAATATTATTAATAATGTGGATTCTAAGGAAAATCTCTGGTCTATTAACGCTGAAGAAGAATATCACGAGGAAAAATAATTTTTAGAGTATGTTAACTTCGCCTTTGAGGGTCTTATTTTTTTAAAGTAGATTAACCCATTATTCAGTCTTTTAATATGTTTCAATGATAATGGGTGCTATCTAACAGTTCTTTTTTTTAGCAGTATGTTGTTACTTAAGAGCTACTTTACATACATTATAAAAGTTTTCTAGAAGCTGAGGACCCTTTTCAGTGTGATAAACCTCAGGATGGAACTGAATACCATATAATGGTTTTTTTTCATGCTTCATGGCTTCAATAGCACATATTGGCGAATCTGCAAGTATTTTAAAACCTTCTGGTAATTTTTTCACCTCATCCTTGTGGGATGCCCAAACCTTCATGGAATCTCCTAGGCCCTTAAATATGTCATCGTCGTCTTTTATGTTTATTTCAATTTTTGCATAGCTTTCAATGCCCGCAGCCCCAACTTCCCCCCCGTAAGCATGTGCAATTATTTGGTGACCCAGACATATCCCTAAAATAGGTAAATCTAATTCTTTTACATATTTAAAGCAATTCCCTACCCTTTCAAGGGAGGGGCCGCCGCCAAGTATAATTCCTGCAGATTCTTTTTCATTTATTTTTTCAAGTGATGTTGAATTTGGAATTATCCTGGATGGAATCTTTAAATAATGTAAAGTTCTCTGAATTCTGTGATTATACTGCCCGTGATTATTTACAACTAATATTTTCATTACATATCTCCTGATTAATGTTTATTTATAAATTGGATTACTTAAAGTAGAAACTGGGGCTGTCAGGCTGCAGGGTGATGGACAGGTTCCCAAAATTTTTGAATAAGGACACATTTGACCTAAAAAATTTACAACTCTCCTTTAGAAAGGTATAAATATATTAAAATATTTAATAAATATATGGATATTAAAGACATACTATATATAATCATAGCTATTATACTTGCAGTGATTGTGTTCTATCTATTTATCTGGTTGCTTCCAGTAATTATCATTCTGGTTATAGCATACATTATATACATATTACTGAAAAGCAGGAATAGATACTGATTTTTGGGTTAGCCTTCCTTAAAGAAAATCTAAATGGACTTTTTACTTTTAGCTGATTTATATTTAGAATTTACTTTTCATAAAAGGCGATTAAATGCAAAATTTAAGCTTTATTGGTATGGAAAAAGGATTACTTTATGAAACAATTATAACAACTAAAAACGGTGCTGAAATTCCCAATGCTGCCCCAATAGGCGTTACATGTAAAAATGAGACTGAAATTGTTTTATATATTTTTGAAGACACCCGCACGCTCAAGAACATAAAATCAGATGGAAGGTTCGCTGTAAATCTTTTAAAAGATCCACTGGCTTTTGCCCTGAGTACTGTTGGGGAACTTTCACCAGATTATTTTAAAAGATTTAATAATGATTTCTATATAAAAAAAACTGATGCATTCTTCACTGCAGTAGTAACTAAGATTAGAGAAGTTCAAAAAAATGATAATATAGGTAAATCTAAGCTGAATATAATAACTGCAGATGTAGAAAAAATTATTATTAAAAATAAAAATGTAGAACCTTTAAATAGAGCAATTTATGCAGTAATAGAATCCCTGATATATTTAAGCAGAATAGAAATGGTTGATGATAAAACAGCTGCTAATTATTTAGAACGGATTAACGAAATGTCAAGAGTAGTAAGCCGTGTTGGTGGTTTAGAGCATAAAAAGGCTATGGCTCAAATATTGAAACGTTTAAAGAATAATAATTAAATATACAATTAAATTGGAAATCGTTTCCAGGTTATTTTCCACCCTTTTGTGAATTTTAAAAGAGATACTTTCCAAGAAATTCTGATGCCACAAGGATTTCGGCTCTGGGCTGGCATTTTAGATCAAAATCACCAGATTTTCAAAATTATTTTATTATATCAACAAATTCAAACTTTTCAACGTTAAATAAACCCATATCACTTATTTTAAGCTTTGGAATCACCAGAAGAGCCAGAAAAGACATTGACATGAATGGCGAAGCAAGTTTACATCCTTGATCCGCCAGAATACTGTGCAATGCTTCAAGTTTTAAAGCAACTTCTCCTGCATTATCTGTACTCATAATTCCTCCTACTTGCAGATTTAATGAATGGTTATTGCCATTTGATGCAACAGCAAGACCTCCTTTGTTTTCAATGACTTTGTTAACAGCATTAGCCATATCATTGCTGTTTGTCCCAACTGTAATTATATTGTGAGAGTCATGAGCAATACTTGAAGCAACTGCTCCTTTTTTAAGTCCAAATCCGTGAACAAATGCATTAGTAATTCTATTATGTCCATATCTTTCAAGAACTCCTATTTGAAGGATGTCATTTTCTAAATCTGGCTTTATTTTATAATCTAAAACCTGTAAAACTGCTTCAGCTTCTTCGGTTAGTAATTGCCCTTCTATTACATCGATTACTCTTACTTTTTCTTCTTTATTAGGGGATTTAATTTCAAAATCTTCTGGTTTTTTATAATCTATTTCAAATGTGCTTTTAAGTGTAAGTGGTCTTGCAGAAAATAAGGCTTTTCCATCTCTTGCAACGGATTTTCCGCTGATAATCACTTCTTTTACGTTGAAATTTTCCAGGTTATCCACAATAAGTATATCTGCATCTTTTCCAGGGGCTATTATACCATTATTCAGGTTATAATGGGATGCTGGATTTAAAGTGACCATTTTAACCGCTTCAACCAGATCAAGACCTGATTCTACTGCTTCTTTAAGCATCAGGTTAACATGACCTTTCAGGAGGTCTTCAGGATGTTTATCGTCGGATACAATGAAATCTCCACATGTATGGATTAAATCCCTCAAATTCTTCGAAGATGAGCCCTGTCTGAGCATTATCTTCATTCCAAGTTTTCTTTTTTCTGTAACCTCTTCTGGAACTGTGCATTCATGATCTGTTGAAATTCCTGCAGCAATATATTTACAGAGGTCTTTTCCACTTAAAAGGGGGGCATGTCCATCTACAGGTTTTTCATGCTTTTTAGCAGCTTCAATTTTGGCAATAACTTCAGGATCATCCTCTAAAACTCCTGGAAAATTCATCATTTCTCCAAGCGCAACTATTTCATCCCTTTCAAGGAGTTTATTAATTTCTTGAGCATTTATAACTGCTCCAGAAGTTTCAAATGGAGTCGCAGGGACGCAGGAAGGGGCTGTAAAAAAGAAACGTAGAGGAACACCCTCTGCATCATTAATCATGTAATTTATTCCTTCAATGCCCATGATATTTGCTATCTCGTGGGGATCTGATACAACAGAAGTTGTTCCATGGGGCACCACGGCTTCAGCAAACCTTGAAGGTACAAGCATCGAACTTTCTATGTGTATGTGAGCATCGATAAATCCAGGTAAAATATACTCTTTGAATTTATCTTTAACTGGCTTCACGCATTCTATCAGATTATTCTTTATTATCACTTCTGCAGGATAGATCTCTTCAGTAAATACATTGACTATATTGCCTCTGACCATGTAAACCCTCAAAATTCTACGAATTTTGGGCATCTGAAAATCGAAGCCCCCGAAAACAAGTTTTCGGGGGCTTCGATTTTCAGATGCCTCACAAACTAACTACTAAGGATATTCATAACCTTAAATATTTATACTTTCTCTGCAAATAGATTCTAGCAAATGGATAAATCATTTTATGAATGAAATTAGTATTGTAGAAATAATTAAGGAATTTCAAGGAATCTTTTGCTCCATGAATCCTGTTTACTATGAATGAATAGTCCATAAAGTCAATTTTTTCCCATAAATAGCGGTTAACTAAACTTGCCCTTATTTTTCCCTTAAAATAACTTTCTGCAGATTTTTCATAGTTTTCACCATTAATTATACTTCTTGCAGCAAGATATCCTGACGTTACAGCACTTTTGATACCAAATCCCCATAAAAAGTCCTGTATTCCTGCAGCCTCACCTACATATAATGTTTTACCTTTTCTAAAAATATTTCTGGCGGAGAAAGAACCTATACCTCCCATATATTTAACTTCTTTTAAATCCAGATTAAATTTATCATTGAAAATCCTTTTTGTTTCCTCAAAATATGAATTTGCATTTTTAAAATCATTGAATAAAACAGCAGTCATACATCCCTGCCCATCAGCAATTAAAAGATATGAATAACCATTTATTGCAGCCTTATTGTTAACAAGACCTGCTGCAAGATTTGGAGTGGAGGTTTCAAAAGTAATGCCCTTTGCAGCAGTACATATTTCACTTTTTATTGGGCCAGTTGCAACTATATCTGCTTCATTTTCAGGAATTGTTTCTTTGAAATGAATGTTTACACCCAAATCCATGGCCTGATTTTTTAATGCCTGATCCAGAGTATTTTCTTTTGATCCTCTCTTAACAAGATAAAATGAGGGTTTATTGCATTTAAAATCCCAAGTTTTAGATTTATTTACAATTTTAAGTTCTTTAAATGGATTATATTTAAAATTAATATTAATATTCATTTCTTTAAATAATTTAAGTGCGTCTTCATTATCAGACCAGTTTTCAAGCCCCTGAAAATCTCCGTGGAATCTTGATCCCACTTCACTGCATTTTTCAAAGATATCTACTTCATAACCTGCTTTAGCAAGGTTTATACCTGAAGATAGTCCAGCAGGACCTGCACCTGAAATCTGTACTTTTTTCATGCCATTAACTTTGTTTTAATTTTATAAATTTTTAATTAATTTTAAAGGACGTTTAAATAAATCTGGATGTTACTATATCTATTTAGGAAATAATTTTATTAACGGATGTTTTACATATTGATCTTTGCAAAATAGCAAAATTTATATACTATGAAGTAGTTAGGTATACCTAACTTTCCATGATTTAGGCCTGACTAAAAAATGGAAAGTTAGGAAGTATGGTTTTAGGTCATCCTCAGCTCAAATGTATCACCTTAAAACCATATTTTTAGATAAGTAAAAACAGACATTAAGTAGCTACCATTTCCTCCAAAAAAATGCGCTACCATCCAAAAAATGCCTATGGAATCTGGTTTAATCCAGATTCCTGCATTTTAAAAAATAAATGCCTATAAAACTATTATTTTTAAAATAAGCACAAAATTATAAATTATAATAAAAAGAAGCCAATTTAATCCAAAAAGTTTATAAAAGTTATCAAAAATACCCAATTACATTAATACTAAGCTATCAATATTTGGATAAGTTTAATAGTTAATTTAATCGATTTTAAACACAAAATATAAACTATTGTCAATAAAATATTGGGAAAGACCATCTACACTAATCAATAATTTTTTTAAATTATGGCAAGCTAACCAATATTATAAATTATAACAAATTTTCCAGAGGCTGCAGAATATGGCAGATTCATTAATAGAAGAATTACCAAAAATAATGAAAAAAGGACGGAAAGAAGCACAAAAAATTTTAGATGGTCTTTCCCAAAAAAACAGAATAATATTACAAACAAATGAACTTGTATTGCCTTCAAAGGATGTATCAGGATATTTTAAAGGGCAAATTAAAGACATAACTAACACTGAATGGTTCAACAGATTAATATATGGAGATAACTTATTAACTATGCAAGCACTTCTTGCTGGAGATGAACAGACTCCTTCAATGCGTGGAAAAATAAATTTAATTTATATTGATCCTCCTTTTGATTCTAAAGCTGATTACAGAACAAAAATACATCTTCCTAATACTGATATTGAACAAAAACATGCCGTAATCGAACAATTTGCCTATTCTGATGCATGGATGAATGGAACTGTAAGTTACCTTAAAATGATAGTTCCAAGATTGATACTAATTAGAGAACTACTTTCAGAAAAAGGCGCACTTTATATTCATATTGGCCAGCATGTAAGCCATTATTTAAAAGTAATTTTAGATTCTATTTTTGGTAAAGAAAACTTCAGAAATGAGATTATAGTTAGAAGAATACGAAAAAATGTTAGAGAAAGGGAAAGAGTACCTAAATTAAATATAGGTACAGATAGCGTATTTTTTTATGCGAAAAGCCCAGAACATCTGATATATCCTCCAATGAAAGAAGATAAACGCCCTGATAGCTGGCATGATTTTGAAGCTGCAGGTGTAAGAAACGGAATGGATTATGAATTATTCGGTTGTAGGCCTAGAGATGGGAATCTATTGGAGATGGTCTAAAGAAAGAGCAGAGTTAGCTATTAAAAATGGGACACTAAGACCTAAACCAGGATCAGGAAAACCTGAATATTTTATTCCTGCTTCTACCTATATACTAAGAGATAATTTTTATGGGATGATATCACAGCATATACTTTTAAACATGGCTACCCAACTGAGAAGAAGGAATCCCTATTAAAACTAATTATTGAAGCTTCATGTCCAAAAGATGGGATTTTAGCTGACTTTTTTGCAGGTTCTGGGACAACTGGAGCAGTAGCAGAAAAAATGGGTCGAAAGTGGATAATGACAGATCTTGGAAAACCAGCCTGCATGATAACAAGAAAGAGACTAATAGATCAAGATGCAAAACCATTTTTATACCATTCAATCGGTGATTATCAGAAGGAACAATATGAAAAGTCTGAATTTCGTACTATTAGGGATTTAGCCCATGTAGTTGTTAATTTATATGGTGCTACACCATTCCCACCAAATGAGGGTGCACCTGCAAATGCTGGGTATATTAAACAATCTAGAACTCTTGTAGTTGTTGATTCACCATCTAAAATGACTGGATATAATACTTTAAGACGTGCTCAAGAGTTTAGAAATTCCTTTGCAGGTGGATGGAAAAATGTAGTTGTCCTTGGATGGAATTTTGTTTCAGATATTGGACAAATCATCAGCAGCTTAAATGATAAAAATCTTGAAGTACTTGTTATTCCAGCTGATTTACGGGATATACTGAGAACTAAAGCAAAATATAAGAAGCTTATCGATTCAGGAAAAGTAAGGTTTTCATCTCTTCAATATCTTAAAGTTAAGCCTATTCAAAAAGCGGATTATGATAAAAGCAACGATAAAATAACAGTTGAATTAGATAATTATATTTTATTGTCTCATGATGCATTACCGCTTGATGAAAAGAATAAAGTAAAATTGGAAAATGTTATTGAAGAGGATCCTTTAACTTTATTGGAGTATTGACCCCGATTACGATGGTGAAGTTTTCCGTAGCAAATGGTAGGATTATAGGCAGAATGTAGCAAATGATAATGACTCTTTCAGAATAGTTCGTAAAGCAGAATTAATCATCCCTAAAGAAAATAGGAAAAGAAAAATATGTGTTAAAGCAGTAGATGTGTTTGGATTTGAAAGTGCAACTGTCTTGGAGGTGGGATAATGTCAAGAATGACACATCAAGGTACTCGAGATATTCCACTTCTTTTTGCTAAAACATTAACCAATATTGTAAAAAAAGCATGGGAAGATGGTTCTTTTATTGAAAGTGTTACTCCAATAACAAGGGATTTATTACAATTTTGGTTTAATGATGCTTTTTGTGATACCAGGACTTTCAATTTTCATGAAGGTCAAAAACAAGCTATTCTAAATACTATTTATCTTCATGAAGTATTAGGCATAAATAGTGTAATGGATATGTACAAATCCATAAGTCCTGAGCTATTAAGTGAGATGAATCTTCTTGATTTAGAGAAAGATAAATATAAACATCCTAAATATGCTGTTAAAATGGCTACTGGTACAGGTAAAACATGGGTGCTTAATGCTTTAATGATTTGGCAGTTTTTAAATGCTAAAAATGAGAATGAACCTTCTGGTAGATATTCCAAAAATTTTTTACTTGTTGCACCGGGATTAATTGTTTATGAAAGATTTCTCGATGCATTTTTAGGTAAAGAACAGTTGGATGGAACAAGGAACTTTGATGAATCGGATTTTAAGACATTTGAGAAATTATTTGTCCCTCCTGCTTATAATGATATGATATTTGGTTTTATACAGTCTAATGTAGTGCGTAAAGATGAAATAGGTAATAAAGTAACAGGTGAAGGTCTTATTGCTATTACTAATTGGCATTTATTAGCCGGGGGAGAAGAAAAAGTTAGTGATAGTTCTCCTATTGAAGACCCTACTGAAGTTCTAAGGGAAGTTCTTCCAATCACTCCGGGGAAAACAGCAGGTAATGCATTATCTTCTTTAGACCGTCAATATCTTAGAGGTAGGGAAATAGAATATCTTGCTGATTTGCCGGATTTAGTTGTTTTTAATGATGAAGCTCACCATATTCATGAGGTTAAACGTGGAGGGGAAATATTTGAGGTGCAATGGCAAAGAAGTTTATCACGAATTTCAGAACCTAAAAAAGAGAAATTTATACAAATAGATTTTTCAGCAACTCCGTATAGTGTTACTGGTAGTGGTCAAAAAAGAAATATGCACTTCTTTCCCCATATAGTAGTTAATTTTGACCTTAAAACAGTTATTAGAAATGGATTAGTGAAAACTATAGCATTGGATAAGAGAAAAGAAGTTGCAACCATGAAGCTTGATTTCAAGGCTATAAGAGAAGGTAATAATGTTGTAGGATTGTCTGATGGGCAGAAAATTATGCTTAGAGCAGGATTACATAAACTGAATATCCTTGAGAGGGAATTTGTGGATTTAACTGCAGATAAAAGTGGTGTTTCTAACAAACATCCTAAAATGTTGGTTATTTGTGAGGATACTAAAGTTGCTCCATTTGTTACTGACTTTTTAATTAAATCTGAAGGTTTATCTGAAGATGATGTAATGGAAATACGCTCTGACCGTAAAGGGAATATACCCGAGAAAGAATGGAATGAAACTAAACAGCGATTATTCAATATTGATAAACATAAAAGTCCAAAAGTGATTGTTTCTGTCTTAATGCTACGAGAAGGCTTCGATGTTAATAATATCTGTGTTATTGTCCCATTAAGATCTACTACCTCCTTTATACTTCTTGAACAGACTATTGGTAGAGGTTTACGGCTAATGTGGAGAGAACCTATATTTGAAGAGGTTAAAACTGCAAACCGGATAAGGTTATTGGATAAGAAGGAAGAACCAATGAATTATTTGGATATTTTAAGTATTGTAGAGCATCCTGCCTTCACTGAATTTTATGAGAATTTAATTGATGAAGGTACTGTAGGAATAACTGAAAAACCACCGACTGGAAGAGAAAATGTATTGGGTGACATTATTAATGTTGGGTTAAGAGAAGGTTACGAAGAATACGATTTGTATTGGCCTTTAATCATTAGAGAAAGTGAAGAAAATCTTGCGCCTACTGAATTATCATTTGAAAATATGGAACCATTTCCTATTCCCTTGGAAGATTTAAGAGAATTAATTCCAAAACAGGGCGACGTTTTTTATTCAGAAGAAGTTACTGTTAGAACTAGATTTGGTGAATATTCTGTAACTGCAGATATATTTAATGATAGTAGTTACAACGAGTTTTTATCAAAATTAGTCCGAGGAGTTACTTCTATGTTGATACCTGTAGGTCGTAAAAGGAAAAAGTCATTCCCTATGGTGCAGGTAAATACAGCAGAAATAGCAGAATTTACGGATGAATATATACGCCATAAGCTGTTTAAACAAGAATTTAATCCTATGGTCGATGATAATTGGAGAATTCTCTTTTTATCTGAGTCCAAGATCTTATCCCATATTATAAAAAATGTCAGTAAAGCAATCTATGAAATGCAAAATAATGTGGATATTACAGAAGCAGAAGTAATTAAAAAGCAATTCTCAGATGTTTATGAGATTAAAATGCGGGAAAATTTCTGTTTGGATATATCTAAGACAATATACGAAAAGTTAGCTTATCCATCAAATAAAGGAGGATTTGAAAAAGCTTTTATGGAGTTTGTTGATAAAGATGCAGAAGTGCATTCTTTTATTAAAATTAATGAATTTTACCATGATTTTGCCCATATAACTTATATTAGAGATGATGGTCTTTTATCCCATTATTATCCTGATTTTTTAGTTAGAACATCAAATAAGATGTATATTGTTGAAACTAAGGCTCAAAAGGATGTTAATAGTCCTAATGTTCAGCAGAAGAGAAGAGCTACTATTGATGGGATAGATAAAATAAACCAGCTTAAACTGGAGGATAGATTATATTCTCAATGGATTTATGTATTGTTAGGTGAAAATACGTTCTATGAATTAAATGATAAGGGTGCTAGTACCGTAGATATTCTTGAGTATGAAAAAAAGACACGTGGACAAATTGAAGGTACTTTAGAAGATTATTTTATTTAAAAGAACAGGGTGTCTGATTAGATGTGAAAATTCATGGGTTATTTGGGCATAATTTCACACATCGATGGTTATTCAAATGTCCCTAATAAAAGTACAGTTGAATAATTTCTATATATTAAAATAGAG
>Ga0136715_1000102_pt1 | contig 17238 bp, 18 predicted proteins | sample SedPBSmetaG_FD_104916 | JGI IMG/M metagenome (GOLD analysis project Ga0136715, IMG submission 104916) | Freshwater sediment bacterial and archeal communities from Indian Creek, Illinois, USA to study Microbial Dark Matter (Phase II) -... | ecosystem: Environmental > Aquatic > Freshwater > Creek...
GCGCAGCAACGTGACGCAGGCGGACCAGAACGCCACCCAGCGGCTGCGCCCGAAGCGCGCCTTGTAGGCCTCGCGGTCTTCCAGCAGATCGGGGTACAGGCCCATGCTGGCGTTGACCAAGAAGATACGCTGATTGATGGCCGCCACTTGCACCGGTTGCGGCGCACAGCCCAGCAGCAGCCGCACCGCCTCGGCCGGGTCGGCGGGTATGCCGTGCGTGCGCGCAAAGTAGTTGAAGGTGCCCTGCGGCACCACCCCTATGGCGCATCCCGCCGCGTGGGCGTGCTGGGCTACGGTGTTCAGGGTGCCGTCGCCACCCACCGCCACCACCGCCGTGCGGCTGGCCAGCGCCTTGGCCGTGGCAAGCTGGGCCACCTGGTCCAACTGGGCTGGTTGGCAAAAGTGCAGTTCGCCGCGCCGTCCGGCCGCTTGCAGCTCGCTTTCGATGAGTTCGCCCTTGGCGTCGGCGGCGCTGCTGCCCGCTGCCGCGTTGATGACGAACTGCAGCGGCGCGGCCGGGTCGATGGTGGGGCCAGCGGTCATGGCGGGCACAGAGCCGGGCGGGGTCGGGGTCGGGGTCGGATTCAATCGTGGCGCAGCAGATCGCCAAAGACGGTGTACTCGCCCTCCCGGCGATCCGCCCCGGGCGCATCGTACAACACCAGCCAACTGGGCTTGCGCCCGGCCAAGGCGGGTGGCAAGTCGCAGATCGCTTCGGCGCGGTTGCTGCCCGAGCCGTGTGGCAAGCTCACCGATTCGGTCAGCGCAGACTCGAAGCGCACCGGCTCCTGGTTGGCCTCCAGCAGGGGCTTGGCAGCGGGCCATTTGAAGACGCGGATCTCGCCATTGAGCACCATGGTCGGGCCGGCCAAGAGGTAGAGGTCGTTGCCCGAGAAGTGCAGGTCGCGCACACCCAAGCCGTCGAGCTGCAAGAAGTGTTTGCGGATCAGCGTGCCGCTGGCGTCCAGCGGCAGCAGGCGCAGTTCGTCGCCGCGCGCCTCGACCTCGATTTCGAGCAGCGCCGACCAGCCGCGCAGCACCGGCCCGCGCAGGCCCAGCAGCAGCCGGCGCCCAAACACCGCCAGGCCTTCGATGTCGAAGCCGTTGTCTTTGCCGGGAATGGCCAGGTAGGGCCCAAAGTGCGGGTCGTCGGCCAGCGCACGCGTGAGCAGGTTGCTTTGGGCGTCGCCCTTCAAGCGCAAGGCGCGGCGGCCATCGGCGGCTAGGCGCACCAGGCAGGGGGCGCCGTCGGCATCGGGCTCGATCGGCAGGCAGGCCAGCAGGCGCCGGTTGCCGTCCAGCGCCAGCTTGGCCAGGCGCTTGGCGTTGTCGGCATGGTTGCGCTCGGGCTTGGCGTTCTTGCGCTTGAGGCCATGCGAGCCGACCACCCACAAAAAGCCATCGGCCACGGCCATGCCTTCGAGGTCGGCCTCTTCATCGGGCGCGCCGGGCAGGTCCAGCAGATCGGCGAGCGGAAAATCGCGCACATCGCCAAAGCGCAGCGTCTCGCGCCCCACCGGGGTCAGCCGGCGCAGGCGCTCGAGGCCGCAGGCTTCGTCGCCCGCCACCCAGAGCCAGTCGCCGGTGAAGGCTGCGCCCGAGAGGTTGGTTTTGACCAAGCAGTCGGCCGTGAATTCGAGCCGCACGGCATTGGCGCTTCGGGTGTTGGGCATGGGGGTGCTCCTGAACGGGTGCGCTGAACGCACGAATTGTCTTGATATAGCACAGATTCGCTTCCAGCCTATAAACCCGGCCAGCCGCGATTACATCAGCAAGCCCCGTTGTTCGATGAAAGCGACCACGTCGGCGACGCCTTGCAGGGTTTTGAGGTTGGTCATCACCCACGGGCGGCGCACGGCATCGGGGCGCATGCGCGCGGTGTCGGCCTGCATCACCTCCAGGCTGGCACCCACATGCGGGGCCAGATCGATTTTGTTGATGATGAGCAGATCGCTCTTGGTGATGCCCGGACCGCCTTTGCGCGGGATTTTTTCGCCGGCCGCCACGTCGATCACGTAGAGGGTGAGGTCGCTGAGCTCGGGACTGAAGGTGGCGGCCAGGTTGTCGCCCCCACTTTCAATAAAGACGATGTCGGCATTGGGGAACTGCGCCAGCATGCGGTCGATGGCCTCGAGGTTGATCGAAGCGTCTTCGCGAATCGCGGTGTGCGGGCAGCCCCCGGTTTCTACGCCCAGGATGCGCTCGGCCGGCAAGGCACCGCTCAGGGTGAGCAGGCGCTGGTCTTCCTTGGTGTAGATGTCGTTGGTGATGGCGACCAGTTCGTATTGCCCACGCATGGCTTTGCACAGCATTTCGAGCAAGGTGGTTTTGCCGCAGCCGACCGGCCCCCCAATGCCCACGCGCAGCGGTGGCAGGGTTTTGGTTCGGCCCGGTATGTGGTGTAAAGCGGCAGCATTCATGATCTGAACAGACGGGAGTATTGGGTTTCGTGGCGGGCCGACAGAATGGCCCACATGGGGCTGAAGGCTTGGCGCTGCGCGTCGCTGGTTTGCAAGGCCGTGGTCACTGCCTGAGGGATCGATAGGCAAACCTTGGTCAGCACGCGTTGTCCAGCGCCTTGACCCAAGGGTATGGCCTTGATGGCGGCTTGCACCATGTTTTCGGCCCAAGCGAAGGCGGCACACAATACACCTGCGCGCACCGGAGCGGTGGGTGGCAGGCGCAGCCACAAGCCATAGGCAAATGCCACCGGGTAAGTGGGCGATGCAAGCGCTTGGGGCAAGCCTTCAAGGGGGCATTGCGGCAAGCGCAGGGTCTTGATCCATTCCATCACGGAACGCCCCATCTGCTCGCTTTGCAGCCGCAGTTCGGCACTTTCGCGGGTCAGGCGCACCCACTGGTCGAGCTCTTGCAGTCGTTCCCAGTCGCTGGCGCGCCAAGCCAGCAGGGCTTGCGCCAGCACCACCAAGTCGGAGCGCGCCTGCGTGAGCCAGAGCTGATCGCACAACCATTCGGTAGCGCTGCCTTCATCATGCACCAGCCCGGCATCGACTGCGGCTTCCAATCCTTCGGAATACGAGAAGCCACCAATCGGCAGGGTTGGAGAGGCCATCCACAGCAGCGCCAGCAAGGCGTCGTCGTCGTTCAGGGGGGCAATCTGGGGCGTGGATTCCATGCTTGCGCCTCAGCCGTGGTCGTGGGCGCAGCCGTGCGCATGGGCATGGGGAGGAGGATGGGCATGAGGATGGGCATGCGCGTGTGCGTGTGCGTGCGCCGCCGCACCACTGCGGGTCTGGTGGCCGTAGGCGCCGGCCTCGGGTTCAAAGGGTGCCTGCAGGCTCACGAGGTGCAAGCCCATGTGCGTCAACATTTCGGCCAGCACATGGTCGGGTTCTATTTGCAGCCACTGCGCTTGCAGTTCGGTGGGCACGTGCCGGTTGCCCAAATGGTAGGCGGCGCGCACCAAATCCAGCGGCTGGCCGTGCTCGGGGCAGGCGCTGATGCGCAACACCGCCTGCGGCGCAGCCGCTACACGCAGCAGGGTGCCGTCTGGAGTCAGCAGCGCGTCGCCACCGCGCAGCACCTGTCCGCGCGGCAGGAACACCGCCACCGGGCGGCCCTGCGAATCGGTGCATTCGAAACGGCTTTTTTGGCGCAGGTCCCAATCCAGCGTCAGGCAGGCCGCACGCCTGAGCAAGGGTGCCGCCAGCCCACGAGCTCCGGCGATGCAACGCATGGCTTGCAGCATAGGGCGCTCAGAATAAAAAATAACGCTGTGCCATGGGCAGCACCTGCAGCGGCTCGCAGCTCAGCAGCAGGCCGTCGGCGCGCACGGCGTAGGTTTGGGGGTCGATCTCCATCACCGGCAGGTAGTCGTTGTGCACCATCGAGTGTTTGGTGGCTGTTCGGCAGCCCTTGACGGCCACCAGCGGTTTTTGCAAACCATAACGCCGTCCCACATCGGCAGCCAGTGCGGCTTGCGAGACGAAGCTCAGCGAGGTCTGGTGCATGGCTCGACCATAGGCGGCAAACATGGGCTGTAAATGCACTGGCTGCGGCGTCGGGATCGAGGCGTTCGGGTCGCCCATGGCGGCGGCGGCGATCAATCCACCCTTGAGTACCACGGCCGGCTTGACGCCAAAAAATGCCGGTTTCCAGAGCACCAGATCGGCCCACTTGCCAAGCTCCAGCGAGCCGATCTCGTGGCTGACGCCGTGGGTGATGGCCGGGTTGATGGTGTATTTGGCCAGGTAGCGCTTGACGCGAAAATTGTCGTTGCGGCTGCTGGACTGCACCGCCGCGCCCTGTGCCGAAGGGGGGGCAAGCCAGCCGCGTTGCAGCTTCATTTTGTGCGCCGTTTGCCACGTGCGCGTGATGACTTCGCCCACCCGCCCCATGGCTTGGCTGTCGCTGCTCATGATGCTGATGGCCCCGAGGTCGTGCAGGATGTCTTCGGCTGCAATGGTTTCCTTGCGGATGCGGCTCTCGGCAAAAGCCAGGTCTTCTGGTATCGATTGGTCAAGGTGGTGGCAGACCATCAGCATATCGACGTGTTCGTCAAGCGTGTTGACGGTGTAGGGCCGGGTCGGGTTGGTCGAAGACGGCAGCACGTTGGCCTCGCCCACCACCTTCATGATGTCGGGCGCGTGACCGCCACCAGCGCCCTCACAGTGGAACGAATGGATGGTGCGGCCCTTGAAGGCGGCGATTGAGTCTTCGACAAAGCCCGATTCGTTGAGCGTGTCGGTGTGAATCGCTACCTGGGTATCGGTGGCTTCGGCTACGTCGAGTGCGGTATCGATGGCGGCCATGGTGCTGCCCCAGTCCTCGTGCAGTTTGGTGCCGATGGCACCGGCCTCGATTTGCTCGAGCACGCCGCGCGGCTGGCTGGCATTGCCTTTGCCCAGAAAGCCAAGGTTCATGGGAAAGGCGTCGGCGGCCTGCAACATGCGCTCCATGTGCCAAGGGCCGGGGGTGCAGGTGGTGGCGTTGGTGCCCGTGTTGGGGCCCGTGCCGCCGCCGGTCATGGTGGTGATGCCCGACATCAGCGCGTGCTCGATCTGTTGCGGGCAAATGAAGTGGATGTGGCTGTCGTAGCCGCCGGCGGTGACGATCAGGCCCTCGGCCGCCAGCACCTCGGTGCCGGGCCCGATGAGGATGTCCACGCCGGGCTGGATATCGGGGTTGCCGGCCTTGCCGATGCCCACGATGCGGCTGCCCCGAATGCCGATATCGGCTTTTACGATGCCCCAGTGGTCGATGATCAGCGCGTTGGTGATGACCAAATCGACCGCCCCTTCGGCCCGGCTGCGTTGGCTTTGGCCCATGCCGTCGCGGATGGTTTTCCCGCCCCCGAATTTGACCTCTTCGCCGTAGCCGCCCGCACGCAGGGTGCAGTCGTGTTCGACTTCGATGACCAAGTCGGTGTCGGCCAGCCGCACCCGGTCGCCGACGGTGGCGCCCAGCATATCGGCGTAGGCGATGCGAGAAAGGGTGGCCATGTTGCGTAAGGCTCCTGCGCAGGTTGTTGGGGTTTTAAAGAGGGCCTTGAACCTGGCCCAAAAAGCCATATACCACCCGGTCGCCGGCCAGATCCACCAGCTCGACCGTGCGTTGCTGACCGGGCTCGAAACGAACGGCGGTGCCGCTGGCAATGTTTAGGCGCATGCCGCGCGCTGCCGTGCGGTCAAACACCAGCGCCCGATTGACTTCGGCAAAGTGGTAGTGCGAGCCGACCTGGATCGGACGGTCGGCGCTGTTGCCCACCGCCAGCTTCAGGGTGCGCCGACCGGGGTTGATTTCGAGTTCACCGGGCTCGAGGAAATACTGGCCGGGAATCATCGCGGGCCTTTCATTTGCGCAAGCTCCAGAGGGCGGCCCCCACCACCGCGACCACCGCTGCGGCCAGCAGCCCCAACAGGTCGTAGGCATGCCAGTGCGGCCCAGTAAGACCATGGCCCTCATGGGCCCACGCTTGGGTCAAGGGCAGGCAGCCTACAAGCAACATCGGGGTGCGAAAAGTTTTCATCGATTTCACTCCTGCAATCAAGTGATGGGTTGGTGCACGGTCACCAATTTGGTGCCGTCGGGGAAGGTGGCTTCGATTTGTATTTCTGGAATCATCTCGGGAACGCCTTCCATGACGTCGCTTCGCCCCAAAATGGTGCGTCCTTCGCTCATTAATTGGGCCACCGTTTTCCCGTCGCGGGCGCCCTCCATGACTGCCGCTGAAATCAAGGCCACGGCCTCTGGGTAGTTCAGGGCCAAGCCGCGCGCACGGCGCCGTTCGGCCACCAAGGCGGCGGTAAAGATCAGCAGCTTGTCTTTTTCACGCGGTGAGAGTTCCATGCGAGAAACCAAGCAACATTCATGCCATCGATGGCTCAGTTGGCTCAAGGCCGTGGTGCAGATTTGGTGCGGGCGGGCTTGGTCCAACTTTTGCATTGTTTATTGCGCTAGTTGACGGAGCCGCCATGCCAGAACCTTTTATTTCACCCCGTATGTTTCCACGCAGGCCCCCCGTTGTGCTGCTTGCCACCCCAGCCTGTGAACCCTTGGAGGCGATGCAGGAAGGGCTTGAAGAATCGGGCTACCACGTCGAGCTTATTCACGACGGCGGATCGGTGCCGCAGCGGGCTGCGCAGCTGCAGCCAGATGCGATCTTGATGGCGACCGAATGGCCCGATGCCAGCGGGCTGGTCAGTGGTGTGTCCAGTGGGCTCGATTGGGTGCGCTGCATCAGGCATGCCAGCAGCACCAGCCACCTGCCGGTGCTGCTCTTGCTCAACGACGGCAGCGAGCGCAGCGTAGCCAGCGCCTATGGAGCAGGCGCCACGGATCATTTGCTCATGCCAGCCCGCATGAGCGAGCTGCTGGCGCGCTTGCAAGTGCACAGTCGAGCCGCCCAGGCCGCTAGAGAGCAGGCGCACGTGAGTCGGCAAGCGTTGTCGGCGCTCGACGCGTTTGGTTACGCCAGTCTGACCATCCGCCTGCAGGATTCCAGTTTGCTTTGGCAAACCCCCTTGGCGCAAGAACTGCTTTGGCGCTACTTTGGCACGCGCCCGCCCGTGGTGCCCGAGCCTGTGCTGCGTTGGATGAAAAAAAGCTTGCAAGGCGGTGCGACCACCACATTGCCGATGGGAGAGCCACCGCGCTTGCACGTAGACCGGGGCGACACCCGCTTGAGTTTGCGTCTGCATGGTGGCTTGCACGCAGAGGGTGAGCGGCCCGAACCCGAGACCGAGCGGCGCGAGGGCTGGTTGGTGGTCATGGCAGAGCAATCGATCTCCGTGACCCAGCAAAGCCTGAGCAAGCATTTTGGCCTGACCGCGCGCGAGGCCGAGGTGCTGTACTGGCTTACGCAGGGCAAGACCAACCGCGATATTGGCGACATTCTGGGTTCCAGCCCGGCCACTGTGAAGAAGCACACCGAGCGGTTGTACGTCAAGCTGGGCGTGGAAACCCGAACGGCGGCAGCAGCCATGGCCCTTGGCCGCAGCGGGCGCGGGCACGCTGCTGCCGAGCTGCATTGAAGGGGCGGGTCGGCCCATGCCCCAGCTTGGTTTGCATACGCCATCCGGCGTACAGACACCGGGCCCGGGCCTTCCTACCATGAGGCTTCGAGTCCGGCCCATCTGCCTTGGCATTCCATGCAGGCGCGCCGGGAATGTTTGGCTAGAAAACCGGAGTTTTGATACCGGTAGTGGGTGGCTGTGACACCCGGACAAGCACGAAATGAGCCTCAACCTAGGAGCCCCGAAATGAACGAGCACCTCGACCCCTACGACGCCGACCGCCCGCTGCGGCTATCGTGCGCCTGCGGCCAGCACGCCAGCGCTGCGGAGCACAACGCCACCATCGCGCAGACCGAAGCTGTAGACACCCTGCGCGCACGCAGTGAAGAGACCGACTTCGAGGAGCGCAGCCGCAACTTCATTGAGGCCGCTCTGGTCAAGGCGCTGTTCCCGCAGGACGCCGTGCGCCGCAGCTTTCTCAAGGCCGTGGGCCGCCGCACCGCCCAGGCCGCCATTGCGAGCGTGCTGCCCGTGGCCAGTTTGCAGGCCATGGCGCAGGAACGTGCGCCGCTGGAAAAGCGCGATCTAAAGATCGGCTTCATCCCCATCACCTGCGCCACGCCGCTGATCATGGCGCACCCGTTAGGCTTCTACCAGCGCCAGGGCCTGAACGTGGAGTTGATGAGGACAGCGGGCTGGGCGCTGATCCGCGACAAGATGCTCAACAGGGAGTACGACGCCACGCAATTCCTGAGCCCGATGCCACTGTCCATCACGTTGGGCCTGGGCAGCACCGCTACGCCGATGCGTGTGGCCACCATCCAGAACACCAACGGCCAGGCCATCACGCTGGGCATGCGGCACAGGGACAAGCGTGACCCCAGAAGCTGGAGAGGCCTTCGTTTCGCCGTGCCCTTTGTTCACAGCATCCACAATTTCCTGCTGCGCTACTACGTGGCAGAAGCCGGCTTGGACCCCGACACCGACATACAGATCAGCGTGTTACCACCGCCGGAGATGGTGGCCAACCTGCGCGCCGGCAACATCGACGGTTTCCTCGGCCCGGACCCGTTTAACCAGCGCGCGGTGTTCGAGGAGGTGGGCTTCATCCACATTCTGACTAGGGACTTGTGGAACGGGCATCCCTGCTGCGCCTTCGGCACCAGCGCCGAGTTCATCCGTCAGAACCCCAACACCTTCGCCGCGCTTTTCCGCAGCGTGCTCACCGCTGCGGCGATGGCGCGCGAAGCGCGCAACCGCCAACTCATCGCCCAGGTGATCAGCCAACGGGCTTACCTGAATCAGCCCGAGACCGTGGTGGCGCAGGTACTCAGCGGTCGCTTCGCCGACGGCCTGGGCCAAGTACGCGAGGTGCCCGATCGCATCGACTTCGACCCTATCCCGTGGCAGAGCATGGCGGTGTGGATGCTCACGCAGATGCAGCGCTGGGGCTACATCCGCGGCAGCGTGAACTACAGGCAGATCGCCGAACAGGTGTTCCTGCTCACCGACGCCAAGCGCCACATGGAAGCGTTAGGCCAGAGGCCGCCGGCCGGTAGCGCCTATCCCCGGTTCACCATCATGGGCAAGGTATTCGACCCCGCGCAGCCCGAGCGCTATCTGAACAGCTTTGCGATCCGTCGCACTGGGGTCTGAGCCATGGCCGCCGCGATCAAGACGTCCTGGACGCGCAGCGAGGGCTTCAAGGCTGGCCTGCTGTCGCTGCTGCTGCTGGTGGCGCTGCTGGGCATCTGGCACCTGGCCACCACTGGTGGCGCACCGGCTGCAACGCCGGCCGCCGTGACCACGCTCACCGCCGAGGAGATCGAATACGCCAAGCTGATGGGCCGCGACGTCACAGCAGGCACCGCGACCCCGCGCTCGGGCTTTCCCACGCTGGGCCAGATGGCCGAAGTGACAGGCAGGCACCTCTCGGCGCCTTTCTACTACAACGGACCCAACGACATGGGTATCGGTTTGCAGCTGGCGCACTCCTTGGCGCGCGTCGCGGTGGGTTTCCTGCTGGCCGCGTCGGTGGCCATTCCCCTGGGCTTCCTGATCGGCATGAGCCCGCTGGCCTACCGCGCGCTGGACCCGTTTATCCAGGTACTCAAGCCGATCAGCCCGCTGGCCTGGATGCCGCTGGCGCTGTACACGATCAAGGACAGCAGCATCAGCGGCGTGTTCGTGATCTTCATCTGCAGCATCTGGCCGATGCTGCTCAACACCGCCTTCGGCGTGGCCAGCGTGCGGCGCGACTGGCTCAACGTAGCGCGCACGCTGGAGGTGAGTCCGCTGCGCAAGGCCTTCTTCGTGATCCTGCCGGCCGCAGCGCCAACCATCGTCACCGGCATGCGCATCAGCATGGGCATCGCGTGGCTGGTGATCGTGGCCGCAGAGATGCTGGTGGGCGGCACGGGCATCGGCCACTTCGTCTGGAACGAGTGGAACAACCTGAGCCTGCCCAACATCATCTTCGCCATCCTGTGCATTGGCGTGGTCGGCATGCTGCTGGACCGGCTGTTCGCCGTGGCGCAGCGCGCCGTGACCTACGTGGAGTAAACACATGACCAACTTCCTCAAGGTCGAACAGCTCACCAAGACCTACCCTGGCGCCGCCGAGGCCGTGTTCGAGGGCGTCAACTTCGGCGTCGGGCAGGGCGAGTTCGTCTGCATCATCGGCCACAGCGGTTGCGGCAAGACCACCATCCTGAACGTCTTGGCTGGCTTGGAGATAGCCAGCGGCGGCTATGTCTTCGTTGACAACCGCGAGGTGGCGGGCCCGAGCCTGGAGCGCGGTGTGGTGTTCCAAGGGCATGCGCTGATGCCGTGGCTAACCGTGCGCGGCAACATCGCGTTTGCGGTGAGAAGCAAGTGGCCGGCCTGGAGCCGAGCACAGGTGGACGATCATGTTCAGAAGTACGTGCAGCTCGTGGGCTTGGGCCAAGCCATCGACAAGAAGCCCAGTGCGCTGTCGGGAGGAATGAAGCAGCGTGTGGGTATCGCGCGGGCCTTTGCCATCCAGCCGCGCATGTTGCTGCTGGACGAGCCCTTCGGTGCGCTGGACGCGCTCACGCGCGGCACCATCCAGGACGAGTTGCTGCGCATCTGCGCCGAGACGCAGCAGACGGTGTTCATGATCACGCACGATGTGGACGAGGCTATCTTGCTAGCCGACCGCATCCTGATGATGAGCAACGGCCCGCAGGCCCGCGTGGCTGAGATCGTGAGGAACACGATGCCGCGCACCCGCACCCGCGCCACACTGCACCATGACCCACAGTACTACCGCATCCGCAACCATCTGGTTGATTTTCTGGTCGCGCGCAGTGCGGAACTCAGTCACGGCCGCGCGCCGCTGCAACCGCTCGAGGTCAGCCCCGGGCTGGCTGAGATCAAACTTGAGCTGACGCCCACCAGCGACAGCACCCCCATTGTTCCCCTCAGGAGAGTCGTATGAGTCGCATTGAAGTCACCGAGAAGATCATCGCCACCAAGGTCGCTAAGGGTTTGAAGTGGGCCGATGTCGCCAAGCAGGTAGGTCTGAGCAAGGAGTGGGTCACCGCTGGTTGCCTAGGCCAGATGACCTTTGATGACACGCAGGCCACCATCCTAGCCAAAATCTTCGACCTCACTGAGGCCGAGACCCAGTGGCTCAAGATCGTGCCCTACAAGGGCAGCCTGCCCACCAGCGTGCCCACCGACCCGCTGATCTATCGCTTTTACGAGCTGATCAACGTTTACGGCACCACGTTCAAGGAGCTCATCCACGAGGAGTTCGGCGACGGCATCATGAGTGCCATCGACTTTCGCATGGACCTGCAGCGTGAACCCAACGCAGCCGGTGACCGTGTCAGCATCACGATGAGTGGCAAGTTCCTGCCGTACAAGACGTACTGACTCCTGCTCCGGCAGGTGACCGCTCGCTGCCGCACGTCAGGCCTGGTCGGCTTCCCACTACCCGTTACACCGATCGCACATCACGATGGCAAGACCGTCGAGCGCTGCTGCGGCCGCAGGTCGACATTGACTGCGGCAACGCCTGCGGCGTTTGGGCATGCAAAGGAAGGGTCTCGGGATTGACCATGCGGGGTGTGATGGGCAGGCGTCGTTTGGGCCGCCGGGGCCAGTCCTAACTGTTGCGCCTGAGGCAGACCCGCAACGTACAACGCCTGGTGGCGCTGCAGTTTGTCCGACAGGACTGGGGCATGGTCCGCGTCAACTATCCTGGCCGCCCGGCGACAACTATCTTGACATGCGCCGGGCGGGTCGGCACATGCCCCAGCTTGGTTTTTATACGCCATCTGGCGTACAGACATCGGACCCAGGCCTTCCTACCATGAGGCTTCGTACACGGCCCATCTGCCTTGGCATTCCATGCAGGCGCGCCGGGAATGTTTGGCTAGTAAACCGGAGTTTTGAATGATGCAGCGACGCACCACCTTGAAAGCAATATCGGCCGCAGCGGCCGCCAGCAGCGTAGGCGCTCTAGGCGCCAGCGCAGCCATTGCCAACCCCAATGCGCCGATTCGGATCGGTGTCTTGCACAGTCTGTCGGGTACCATGGCCATTTCCGAGACGGTGCTCAAAGACACCGTGCTGATGGCGGTTGACGAAATCAACGGCCGCGGCGGGGTGCTGGGGCGCCGGTTGGAGGCGGTGGTGGTTGATCCCGCTTCCAACTGGCCCCTGTTTGCCGAGCGGGCGCGCCAACTGCTTACGCGTGACCGGGTGGCGGCCGTGTTTGGTTGCTGGACTTCGGTGAGTCGCAAAGCCGTGTTGCCGGTTTTTGAGGAGCTCAACGGCCTGCTGTACTACCCAGTGCAGTACGAGGGCGAAGAAATGAGCCCGAACGTGTTCTACACCGGCGCCGCGCCCAACCAGCAGGCCATTCCTGCCGTGGAGTACCTGATGAGTCCGGATGGTGGCTCGGTTCGGCGCTTCGCGCTGCTGGGCACCGATTATGTCTATCCGCGCACCACGAACCGCATCCTGCGTGCATTTTTGCGCACCAAGGGCGTGGGCACTGCCGACATCATGGAGGAATACACCCCGTTTGGGCACAGCGATTACCAGACCATCATCGCCCGCATCCGGCAGTTTGCCGGCCAAGGTGTCAAAACCGCCGTGGTCTCCACCATCAACGGCGACTCCAATGTGCCCTTCTACCGCGAGCTGGGCAATCAGGGCTTGCGCGCCACCGACGTGCCGGTGGTGGCCTTCAGCGTAGGCGAGGAAGAGCTGCGCGGCGTCGATACCCGCCCGCTGGTGGGGCACTTGGCGGCTTGGAACTACTTCATGAGTTTGCAAAACCCGGCCAATACCGAGTTCATCCGCAAATGGACGGCCTTTGCCCGAGCCCGCAACATCGCCGGCCACCGCGAGCGCCCGCTCACCAACGACCCAATGGAGGCTACCTACATCGGTATCAACATGTGGCGTCAGGCGGTGGAGCAAGCCCGTTCGATCGAAGTCGACCGGGTGCGTGTGGCCATGCGCGGGCAGACCTTTCAGGCCCCGAGCGGTTTTCAGGTGCGCATGGACGACCGCAACCACCACCTGCACAAGCCGGTCTTCATAGGCGAAGTGCGTGCCGACGGGCAGTTCAACGTGGTCTGGCGCACCCGCACCACGGTGCGGGCGCAGCCTTGGAGCCCGTTTATCGAGGGCAACGACCGCCGCCCCGAAACTCCGCAGCGCACCCGCTGAATTGATTCGGAATCCGCAATGTCAGGCCCGACCACACCGTTTGCATGCAGAAGGCACTTGGGCTGGTGCTTGCTGCTGCTCTGTGCGCTGTGGTCGGCCGCAGCGCATGCGCTCAGCCCCGAAGACGCCTGGATGTTGGCCGAGGGCGACACCGCAACGCGCATCGAAGCGCTCAACCGGTTGGCGGTATCGGACAGCCCACGCGCACACGAGCTGATTCGGGCGCTGGCGCGCGAAGCGGTACAGGTGCAGAGCCAGCAGGTTTTGATCGTGGACAACGGGCGCTGGATCGATGCGAGCACCGGCGCGGCGGTTGACGGCACAGGTGCGGTGGCTGTGATGCTCAACAACCGGCTGCGCAACGCCCTGGAGCTGTCGCTGGCTGTGCTGGATCTGTTCGACCCCGACCCCGTGCGCCAGCAAGCGGCGGCGCAGCGGCTGCGCGAGAGCCAACTTACGCGCCCCGACCCGGTGCTGGCAGGACAGATCGAGCGCGCCTTGTCGCCTCCCTATGGGCAGCGCTTGGCGGCCCCGGCGCGGCAGGCGCTGGAACAGGCGCAAGCCGTGGTGTGGCTGGGCAGCGCCGACGCGCCGCAGCGTGTGGCAGCGGCGCAGGTGCTGGCCGAATTGGCGCAACCCCTGGTGCGCAACCGCTTGGCCGAGCAACTGGAGCGGGAGTCCGACCCAGCGGTGCAACAGGCTTTGCACGCAGCCTTGGCTTCGATCGACCGCACGCTCGCGCTGGCCGAGGTGGTGCGGCAGGTGTTTACGGGCATCAGCCTAGGCTCCATTTTGCTGCTGGTGGCACTGGGTCTGGCCATCACCTACGGGCTGCTGGGGGTCATCAACATGGCGCACGGTGAGCTGATCATGATCGGCGCATACGCCACCTTCATGGTGCACGCCTTGTTCCAGCAGTTTCTGCCGGGTTGGTTCGAGTGGTATTTGCTCGCAGCCCTGCCAGTTGCCTTCATGGCGGCGGCGCTGGTGGGGGCATTGATGGAGCACGGCGTGATTCGCTGGCTCTATGGGCGCCCGCTCGAAACGCTGCTGGCCACCTGGGGCCTGAGCCTGATTTTGATTCAATTGGTGCGCAGCACCTTTGGTGCGCAAAACGTGGCCGTGGTGAGCCCGCAATGGATGAGCGGCGGCATTGAAGTGATGAGCGGCCTGACGCTGCCTTGGAACCGAATTTTCATCATCGCATTTGCCGCTGCGGTGGTGATCGGGGTGGCGCTGTTCATCAGCCGCACCCGAATGGGCCTGTTTGTGCGCGGCGTGACGCAAAACCGGCCCATGGCGGCCTGCATGGGCGTGAACACGGCACGGGTGGATACCTTGGCCTTTGCCTTTGGCTCCGGCATTGCCGGGCTGGCGGGCGTGGCGGTCAGCCAGATCGGCAACGTGGCACCCGATTTGGGGCAGCAATACATCATCGACTCGTTCATGGTGGTGGTGCTCGGCGGGGTGGGGCAGTTGGCCGGAACCGTCTATGCCGCAATGGGCTTGGGGGTGGTGAACAAATTCATCGAAGGCTGGGCCGGTGCGGTGCTGGCCAAAATCGCCGTGCTGGTGCTGATCATCCTGATCATCCAAAAGCGCCCCCAAGGTCTTTTTGCGCTCAAAGGCCGCTCGGCCTAGGGCAAGCGCCATGACCGATATGACCCGTCCCGATTTCCACGGCATCAATATGCCCTCCAAGCCCCTGTTCAGCCGGGCCGGGTGGGCTGCCATGCTCGTCGCCGCCGTTCTGCTGTGCGTGGTGGTGCCGGTGCTCAATCTGTGGCTGCCCGCAGACCATGCGCTGCACGTGAGCGATTTCATGGTCGGGCTGCTGGGGAAAATCCTCACCTACGCCATTTGCGCGCTGGCCATTGGCATGATTTGGGGCCAAGCCGGCATCCTGTCGCTCGGCCACGGCCTGTTTTTTGCCTTGGGCGGTTACGTAATGGGCATGTACCTGATGCGCCAGATCGGGGCCGATGGCGTTTACGGCAGTGCCCTGCCCGATTTCATGGTGTTTTTGGGCTGGACCGAGCTGCCATGGTACTGGGCGCTTTCGCACAGCTTCGTTGCCACGCTGTTGCTGGTGGTTCTGGTGCCGGGTGCGTTGGCGTTTGTGTTCGGCTACCTGGCGTTTCGCTCGCGCATCACGGGTGTGTATTTTTCCATCATCACCCAGGCCCTGACCTTGGCCGCCATGCTGCTGTTTTTTCGCAACGAAACCGGCTTTGGTGGCAACAACGGGTTTACCGATTTCCGGCGCATATTGGGTTTTCCCTTGGCCACGGCGGAAATGCGCGTGATTTTGTTTGCCCTCTCGGGCATCACGCTGCTGGGCTGCGTGCTGCTGGCGCGCTGGCTGCTGCTGTCAAAATTTGGGCGCGTGCTGTACGCCATCCGTGATTCCGAAAGCCGCGTCATGTTTTGCGGCTACAACCCCTTGCCCTATAAGCTGAGCATCTGGGTCATTTCTGCCGCCATGTGTGGGGTCGCAGGAGCGCTTTATGTGCCGCAGGTGGGAATCATCAACCCCAGCGAAATGAGCCCTGCCAACAGCATCGAGATGGCGATTTGGGCCGCAGTCGGTGGCCGCGCGAGCCTGATCGGACCGATCGTGGGGGCCTTTGTGGTCAATGGAGCCAAAAGCGTTCTGACCGTGAGTTTCCCTGAATTTTGGCTCTTTTTCTTGGGCGCCTTGTTTATCGTGGTTACGCTGTTTATGCCCAATGGATTGGCGGGTGTGGCGCACCAGGCGTGGGCCAAGCTCCGGAGGGTGCGCGCTTGAGCCCCGATTTGCTCGACCTCGGCGCCAAGCGCCTGCAAGAAGCCCGGGCGCGGGCGCAGACCCCGCCGGGCGGCTCGGGCGGGCGTGCAACCGGCTATGCCCATCCCTTGCAAGCGGGTGTGGTGGACGTCAGCCACGGGCGCATCCTGTACCTCGAAGGCGTAACGGTGAGCTTTGATGGATTTCGGGCGCTCAACAACCTCAATTTAGATATTGCGCCCGGCGAACTGCGCTGCATCATCGGCCCGAACGGGGCGGGCAAGACCACCCTGATGGACGTGATCACCGGCAAAACCCGGCCCGATTCGGGCACGGTTTACTTTGGCTCCACGATTGATTTGCTGCGCCACAGCGAGCCGCAAATCGCTGGCATGGGCATAGGACGCAAATTCCAGAAGCCCACGGTGTTCGAGCACCTGACGGTGTTTGAAAACCTTGAGTTGGCCTTGGCCTGCCACAAGGGGGTCTGGGCCAGCATGCGCTTCCGATTGAAGGCCGAGCAGCGCGACCGCCTGGCACAGGTGCTGCACACCATCGAGTTGAGCCCGCAATGCCACGCCTTGGCGGGCTCATTGAGTCATGGGCAGAAACAGTGGCTGGAAATCGGCATGTTGCTGATGCAAGAGCCCAAGTTGCTGTTGCTCGATGAGCCCGTGGCCGGCATGACCGACGCCGAAACCGAGCGCACGGCCGAGTTGTTGACGCAGCTGAAGCGGCATCACTCCCTGATCGTGGTCGAGCACGACATGGGGTTTGTGCGCTCCATCTGTTCAAAGGTGACGGTGCTTTGTGAGGGCGCGCTGCTGGCCGAGGGTACGCTCGATGAAGTGCAGGCCAATGAACGCGTGATCGAAGTTTATCTGGGCCGATGAGGGGCACCTGCGATGTTGATCATTGAGCAATTGCACCAGTATTACAGCGGTGCGCATATTTTGCGCGGAGTCAGCTTGCAGGCGCGTCGGGGTGAAATCACGGTGGTGCTGGGGCGCAATGGCGTCGGCAAGACCACGCTGCTCAAATCCCTCATGGGCTTGGTGCCGATCCGCAGCGGCCGCATCGAATTCGATGGCCATTCACTGGTCAAGGCCACGCCCTACCAGCGGGCCCGCGCAGGCATTGGTTATGTGCCGCAAGGGCGCGAAATTTTTTCCCGCCTGACGGTGCAGGAAAACCTGCTCATGGGATTCCTGAATCCGTGACCTGAGTCCCGCAAACCCCATGTTTTTCTATTATAATCAACGAACTATCCACAAACAAACGCGCACC
>Ga0136715_1000103_pt1 | contig 17191 bp, 17 predicted proteins | sample SedPBSmetaG_FD_104916 | JGI IMG/M metagenome (GOLD analysis project Ga0136715, IMG submission 104916) | Freshwater sediment bacterial and archeal communities from Indian Creek, Illinois, USA to study Microbial Dark Matter (Phase II) -... | ecosystem: Environmental > Aquatic > Freshwater > Creek...
CGGCCAGAAGACGGCAGCGGCAGCCCCCACAACCGCCAGAATTGCCCGTTTTTGCATCATCATTCTCTCTCTCCTCATTTTCTTGGGTAAATTTTATGAATTGTCACAATACGGGCGGAACGGTCGTAGGGGCGGGTCTCCGTGCCCGCCCGCAGCCGTTCCCTACAAGAATGGCGGCAGGCCAAGAGCGTTTACTGCTTTGCCGTGCCGCAGCGGAACGGTCGTAGGGGCGGGTCTCCGTGCCCGCCCGCAACCGTTCCCTACGGGGATGGTGGCAGGTCAAAACTGCTGCCTTCCATGTAGGCGCGTGCCAGCCCGGCCAGTTCGGATCCCTCAGGTTCCAATTCCAGAACCTTTTCCAGGTGTATACGGGCATCCGCACCGCGTTCACGCAACGCCAGAAATATGCCGTAGTAAAGGTGCGCCTGCGCATTTTCCCCGTCCAGAGCCAGCGCTTCACGGAAAAATCGCTCCGCGCGGATAGCATCATCCTGATAAAAAGCCGCCATCATGGCAAGATTAAGGATTAAGATGACGTGTCTTTCCGGAAATTCTGCCCCAGCCTGTTGTATAAGCGCCTCACTCTTTTGCACATACGCATCCCTTGACTCCGCCGCACCAAGACTGCCGTGCGCCATGGCCAGCTCAAGATAAAGCTCAGCCAGCCGTATTTTCAGTTCCGCATCGTCAGGAGAGGCTGCCAACGCTTCCTCCAATGAGGCGGCTAAATCCTTCAGCATGGAAAGATAATCTACTCCCGCAGGAGGAGCGGTTTGCTCTTCACCGCTCACCAAAAAATCGGCAAACCCGAGGACCGCGCTTAACACCAACCCCGCGATGAGGATCAGCGCCACTACGGATGCGAAAATCTTCCGGTATAAAATTTTTTTGACTGTCTTTTTTTTCACAGGCATACAACCCCTCTTCCCACAATTTAATCTTCATTTTACCCTAATCCCCGAGCACAAGCAGCGAGCCGCAGTTCTCGCAAAAGACCAGTTGTCCCGGCGTCAGTATACGGGCGCGAAAGGCGGAGGGGAGAGAAACATTGCAGATACCACAAAAACTGTTCTGCACCAGCGAAATACACTGACCATGCATTTTAGCCTTGAGCTCCTTGTATTTTTGCAGCAGCGGCGCTTCCACCCGTTGCGTGATGCTTTCGCGGCGCCTGTTTAAATCATCCAGCACCTGCCGTGCCAGCTGCATATCTTTCTGAGCCTGGGTCTTTACCTGCTGGAGCCGCTCCTGCTCCGCATCAGTTTCACGGCCAAGCTCGGAGCTTTTAAATTCATCCTTTTCCAACTCTTCCATGATGGTCAAAATATTATCTTCAATGGCAGACTGTTCCGCTTTCATGGATAGCATTTTTTTCTCCATACCTTCCAGTTCCCGGGTGTTGTGTACCGCACCGCCATAAAGCTTTTTATTTAAGTCCGCAATCGCCCCATTAATATTGCACAGGTCCAATTCGGCACGCCGCATTTTTTTTCTGGCTGCATCCATTGTCTCCGCGTAAGGGCGTAAAGTATCCTGCAGCGCAGCAACTTCTTTTTTACGGGCACGATAGGCGTTTACACTGGGAATGTTTTGCATCTCCGTTTCCTTGCGGGCAATTTCCCGCTCGAGTTCCTGCAGCTGCCAAAGAAGCTTTAACTGTTCCACCAGCTATCCCCCTTTTTATTATAACAAAAAGGGACGGTTTTCCAACTCGTCCCTTAATCTAAAACTGTTATATTCATTTCTTCATTTCGTCCGATGATAACCTCTGTCGCCCACCCCTCTGCCTTCAGCCTTTCCCTAAGAAAAGCGGCAACAACAGGAATTACCGGCCACTCCGTCGCCGCATGGCCGGCGTCAAGCAACGCCAGGCCGGCGTCACTGGCCTTTTGCCAGTCATGATAGCATATATCACCACTGATAAAAACCTGAGCTCCCTTTTGTACCGCTGCCGGCATGTAGGCGGCACCGCTGCCGCCCAGCACGGCAACCCGCCGGACAGTTTTTCCGGTCTCGCCTAGCATTTTAATTGAGGAGATCTGCAGCAGCTCCCGGCACCTTAGGGCCAGTTCACCCAGCGTGACGGGTACAGACAGCTCCCCCACCCGGCCCAGACCTCTTGCCTGCCCTGGCAGGGAGAGGGGATAAAGATCGTAGGCCACCTCCTCATAGGGATGGACACGCCACATAGCTTCCAGCACAGCTTCACGCCGCCCGGGAGGGATAATCGTCTCCAAGCGGTATTCATCTACCTTTTCCACCACGCCAGGGGTACCCATAAAGGGATTGCTCCTCTCCCGGGGCAGAAAGGTGCCCGTTCCCCGGAGTTGAAATGCACAGTGGCTGTAATTGCCAATCCATCCCGCTCCTGCTTCGGCGAGGGCGTTAAGCACTTTATCTTCGAATCCTTCCGGCACAAAAACAACCAGTTTTTCTGCCTTATCCTGGTCCGTGGGATGAAGTACCGCCAACTTCTCCAGACCCAACAACACGGCAAGGGCCTGGCTGACGCCGCCTGGCGCCATATCCAAATTTGTATGGGCAGAATAAAGAGTAATCCCTTCTTTTAAAGCACGGCCCAGCAATGCCCCCCGCCGCTCCCGCAGATCAAGTGAACTGAGCGGCCGGTAAAGAAACGGATGATGAGTGAAAACAAAATTTGCACCTACAGCGAGAGCTTCATGCAAAACAGCCTCATTAAAGTCCAGGGCAAGGAGTGCGGCCTGCACAGGTTGATCCGGATCCCCCCACTGCAGCCCGCACACGTCTCCGGGAAAAACCCAGGACAGCGGGGCAAATTCTTCAATTATTTTAATAATATTATTCCCGGCAGCATACATCCGGCAGCACGTCCCTTACGTTTTGATTCCGTTAACATTATAAAGTTTCTTAGAAAAATAATCAATTTATTCCTGATTATTGGGCTGTATAGTTAATAGCGTACAGGAAAATATATTTAAGATATTGCCGGTGATGTCCTGACGGGAGTAAAACATCTGGCTCATGGTTATATGACAGCGGCATTGGAGCAGTTAACCTTCAAAGAAGGATATTACAAATCCGGCGTTGAATTACCGATAAGGTTAAAACGGCCAATATGGATTACCGAAGGGATGGGACGGGTGAAAAATATTTTCAGCAATGACAAGAGGCATAAAAGTCCGAACGATGGAGTCCCAACATGGCAGGAACGTCTGCAGCGGGAACTTAATCAGGAACAGTTATTTTTCGTTACGCATAAACATCCTGCCATTCTTGGCATAGCCGGCCCCGGCTCGGGCAAAACCCGTGCCCTTACTTACCGCCTGGCCAACCTGCTCCAGGAGAATATCCCCCCTCATCAGATCATGCTGGTAACATTCACGAATAAAGCAGCCGAGGAGATGAAACGGCGCGTCCGGGAAATTATCGGCTACCTGCCGCAGGGGCTGTGGGCAGGCACTTTTCACAGCATCGGCGCCAGGATGTTAAGGAGCCACGCTTCCTTGGTGGACCGCAGCGCAAATTTCTCCATCCTGGATGAGGATGACCGGTCGTCAATGCTTAATCTTGTTCTGGCTTCCTATAAAAGTGAGATTAAGGAAAAAGAACGGGACCCGTTCGTTAAGCGCGGCTTACTTGGAAAAGTAATCAGCGCCGCCCGTAACTCCAGCCTTGAACTTAACGAATACCTTAACGGCAGAATGCCCGATCTGGCCCCTTACTTTTCCATTTTTCACCGTGTTGCGGCGGAATATGAGGGGAAAAAAAGATTGGCCAACGCCTTTGATTACGATGACCTTCTAATTGTGTGGCTGCAGCTGCTACAGCAAAACAGGGATATCCGGGAGCGCTATCAGGAACAATTCAAGCATATCCTCGTAGACGAATACCAGGATACCAATGCTGTCCAGGACCGTATCATCATGCTCCTGGGAGAAAAAGGTTCAACCTGCCTTGTGGGGGATGATGCCCAGTCCATCTACAGCTTCCGCAGCGCTGAAGTAGGCAATATCCTTAACTTCCCCCGTAAAAAGGCAGGCTGCGCCACCGTTAAATTAGTGCAGAACTACCGCAGTATCCCCGAAATCCTGGAGCTGGCCAACTGTTCCATCAGCCGGAATAACGGACAGATTCCCAAGCAGCTTAAAGCTGTACGCCCGTCAGGCGAGAAACCCCACATCCATCTTTCTTTGGATAATTATCAGGAAGCGGCTTTTATCACCCGCATGATCCAGCAGCTTTATCAAGACGGCTTGCAGCTTGGAGAAATGGCCGTGCTTTACCGCAGTTCCTATTTGTCGCAGGATATAGAGCTATCGCTGATCAATCAAGGCATCCCTTACCTGACTTTTGGCGGGCTTAAATTCCTGCAACGGGCGCATATCAAAGATATCCTGGCCTGGCTGAAGATCCTGGAAAACCCACGGGATGAGCTCTCCTGGCAGCGCGTGGCGCTGCTGCATGAAGGCATAGGGCCGGCTACTTTCCAGGAGATCTGGCGGCAGTTGAAGGCCCACCCAAACCCCCTCGAAGCAGCATTTAGCGATAACATAAAAGTACAGCGCGGCAAACAGGGATGGCATACATTCACCGAAATTCTGGCACGGTTACGCAAAGCAGAACAGGAGGACGTCCCCCGATTGATCGCCATCATTATGCAGAGCGCATACGCCCGCATACTACAGCAAAAATATCCCGATGATTACGTGGAAAGAAGCATGGGTATTGAAAGGCTTGCCGCGTATGGTGCACGCTGCGCCTCCGTGGGAGAATTTCTGGAATCCTTGCTGCTGGAAGAAACCCTGATCCTTGACAGTATCAGAGAGGAAAATCCGGATAAAGATTTCCTGACCCTCTCCACTATTCACAGCGCCAAGGGTAAGGAGTGGAAAGCCGTCTTCCTGGTAGGATTGAATGAAGGGCATTTCCCCTCAGCCCAGGGATTAAAAAATATTGAAGAAGAAAGGCGCCTCTTTTACGTTGCCGTTACCCGGGCCAAGGACCACCTTTACCTTACGGCAACACAGGAGGACTACCGCGGCTGGAACCGTTACATCAGCGGTCCATCCCTCTTTCTTACCGAACTGCCTGTGCATTGCTACCAAGTCGTGGAAAATGGACCACGGGCGGGCACGGAGACCCGATAGGAACACGGGATGAAAAAGGTAATAGCCGCCCGCCCGGTGGAGACCTGAAATGTTTCGCGCACGGGCCAGCACTGCGAGCGCAATAATCCAAACTGCTGTGACATCCCTATCTCTTATTACCAAAGTGGGCTTTACCTACAACGCCCCCATAGGCCACCATGGGCACATCCAATACCCGGATGCCGGGCGTATTGTCTGCGGCTGCAATTTCCTGCTGATTCGCAAAGCGCAGTAAAATAGTAACTGGGAAGTACTTATGTAAAGACTCACCGCGAAGACTTTTATCCGTTGCCATCCTCTGCCGGCGATGGGTTCTCAAGAAATGCGAGCCGGCTAAAGCATTTCGGTCTATGCTCTCAGGGTCCCTGCTAATCCGTATCGTTTTGCCTGGCCAGGTAATCTGATATGTACGAAGCAAACAAGGAAAAATCTTTCAACCTGTTGTCTAAAATATCAGTTAATTTTTCCATGTCTATTCTTGCATATTCATGCACCAACAAATTCCGAAATCCAGCCATACCTTTGATGGATTGCGCATATTTGTCGGAAATTATCTTTAAACGCGCCAATTCGGCAAAAATATCCTCATATTCATGGATGGCAATTCCTTCCGCGGCCAATATATGGTTACCGACATCAAGCACTACCTGGATGGACAATTGTAAGCCGTGTTGAATAATCCAAGACTTATCCAAGTCATTTTTTAATGCAGATGCTGTTACTCCCTGATGCTTTTTTAATTGAGCCAGATATCGATTAAGTTCTTGCAGCTTAAATTCGACCAGTTCAATATCAACCAACACTGCCACCTCCGAAGGTTCCATTGGCTAAACGCTTGCGCAAGTAATGACCTTGGATCTTTAGCAGGGGCTTTATGTCAAGATATTTAAGTATCGCTTTTTCATGGAACATTCTACGCTCATCTTCTGAACGGCAGTAGATGAGGGCGCCGTTTTTTAATACCTGAAACTTAAGCATAGTTGATGCGCTATTTAAGATAACCAAGTCAACTTCGCCGGCTAACACGGCTTGTAATTCCACTAACAGCTCACTCTTGTAGCCGTAACCGCTGTCCAGCGGTAAATACATTGGGTTAATAAATACAGCGATATCAATATCACTGAGCTTGCCGGCGCTTCCTTTGGCAACTGAGCCAAACAGGTAGGCAAAAGTAATCTCCCGCTTGGCAGAAAAGAATGAGGGCAACTTGGACTTTACGAATTCCTTATTGACAAACGCCATTCCACACCGCTCCATTCTTTTTTATAATTATAGCAAATAATTTCCATTTAATCAAATATGCCCTGACCTCAACAGAAGCGGCTCTTTACGAGCAACCTTTAGGGGACATCCTTATATTGCGATCCATATTCCGGGCAAATCCTTTTGCCGCCTCAATACCCGTTCTGCAATTGAAGAAGAAAGGCGCCTCTTTTACGTTGCCGTTACCCGGGCCAAGGACCACCTTTACCTTACGGCAACACAGGAGGACTACCGCGGCTGGAACCGTTACATCGAAAAGGGAACACGGGCGGGCACAAAGACCCGCCCGTGTTCCCTGAAAGTTGGGTCAGGCTATTTTCATCCTTCTGATGGTGCCGCCGCAGGCGGCGTAGGGTCTGACTGCTGAGCAGTCACGCGTCAGAAAGCGTTTTTAATCAGTTTTATCGCCCGGGCTTGCCGGGCTTCCCGCTCCAGGATGACGATCACTACGTCAAAACGGGCAAGATGGGCCAGTAACCCTTTCAGCTTGAGGTAATAGGTGGCCACCTGCCGGAGCTTACGCTGCTTACGGAAGCCGATGGATGCCTCGGCCAGACCGGCATTGGCGGGGCTGTTGGCACGCACTTCCACAAACACGATTGTGTCTTCGTGGTATGCGATAATATCAAGTTCTCCCAGGGGACAGCGAAAGTTCCGCTCCATGATGCGGTAGCCCATTTGCAGAAGGTGGTTGGCTGCCAGCTCTTCCCCCTTGGTACCCATATTAATTTTATACCCCTTTGTTGGCACGACCGATCACTCTCTTCCCACGGGACAAGCGATATTCCTTAAGTTAAAGCTGCGGCGGTGCAGCAATGAGGGGCCGATGGCTTGCAGCGCCTCCCGGTGTTGTGCTGTAGGGTAACCTTTATGGCGGGCAAAACCGTAACCAGGGTAAATAGTGTCAAAACCGGACATGATGCGATCTCTTATTACCTTGGCCACAATGGAGGCGGCCGCGATGGAAAGGGATATGGCATCGCCACCCTTGATCCCCTCTTGCGGTATGCCTGTTCCCGGGAGAGGAAAGCCATCGCACAACAAATACTGGGGCTGTGGATTAAGCTGCCTTACAGCCAGACGCATTGCTTCCAAAGATGCCTGGTATATGTTCATATGATCAATAATGGCATGATCCACTACTCCTACGGCAATAGCCGTGGCCTCCGCGGCAAGCAGGTCAAAAAGCCGTTCTCTTTTGGCTGGATTTAACTTTTTGGAGTCGTCTATTTCACTGAAGAGAGATTCTTTTTGCCAGTTTAAAATTACGGCTGCCGCCACAACCGGACCGGCCAGGGGACCGCGTCCTGCTTCATCAATGCCGGCAACCAGCTTATAACCCGCGCCATGCAGTTCCTTTTCCCGCCGGCTCATTTTATGTATACGCTGAGATTCAGCTTCCTTTTCAACCTGCTTTTTCATATTATCCGCCTTCCAATAGCCCTGCAAGCTCAGGCTCTTCAAGGCTGATACGGCCAAAAGCTCCCCGCCGGAAATCATTGATAATCAGATTGGCAGTTTTATGCAGATCCACCCGGCCGCCCGGCCCCAGACAGCAGCGCATCCTGCCGATCTGCTGCAAGAGCAGGTCAAAGTCCGGCAGTATTGCCGTATCCAGCAAATATGCGCGCAAAAAACGCCGCTGTAGCTCATCCCTGGAGGCGATGCGACCAATCAGCCAGCGGGCCACATCCTCTGCAGGCGGCGCATCCGCTCCTTCCAAGGCGCTGATGGCTGTAAGGGCCAGTTTGCTATTTTCATTTCTAAGATATGGATAGAGAAGACCGGGAGTGTCCAGCATCTCCCAACCTGTGCGCAGGCGGATCCACTGAGGGCCACGGGTAATGCCGGGACGGTCACCCGTTTTCAGAGCATACTTTCCGGCAAGGCGGTTAATAATGGTAGATTTTCCCACATTGGGAATACCGGCGACTATAAGACGCAGGGGGCGGTTAAATTTCAAATTGTCCGGACGCTGCTGCAGTATTTTTTTTTCCAGATCCTTAAGTGCAGCGGGGTTTTTTGCGCTGAAGAGGAAAGCAGGTCTGCCTTCACGCGAAAAAAAGCCAAGCCAGCGGTCCGTAATTTTTCTTTCCGCAAGATCCGCTTTGTTCAGTATAATCACATTCTTTGCGGCAAGCATTGCGCGCAGGCGAATATTGCTGCTGGTTAAGGGCAGGCGGGCATCCAGGACCTCCAGGACCATATCCACATGTTTCAGTATCTGTAGCAGTTTTTGTTCCTCACGGAAAATAACATTAGGCATCTCGGGAGCCGGCATACACTTCACCTGGTTAAAGAAATATCCATACTGGTAGTATTTACCATGCCTGCCCTGGAAAAAGGCCAAAAAACAAACATGGCTTCTCCCTTGACCCTTTCCATGGAGATGGTACCCACTGCCGGGTCGCGGCTGTCCATGCTGTTGTTCCGGTTATCGCCAAGGACAAAAACATGCCCCTCCGGGACGATAACCGATCCAAAATCACGCATCTTTTGCCCCCTGATGTACGGTTCAATCTGCCGCTTCCCGTTTACATAAAGGTAGTTTTCCCGTATCTCCACCCTGTCACCGCCAAAAGCTATGGCCCTTTTAATAAAATCGCGGCGGTTTGCGTATTTAAAAACAATAATGTCACCATGTTCAGGGTTTGTGAAGTTATAGGATATTTTGTTAACAACCAGCCGTTCGTGATGCCTTAGGGTGGGGTACATGGATGTCCCCTCCACGAGAAATGTCTCGAAGAAGAAGAAACGAATGACCAGCGCAATAACTACCGCCAAAGCGATGGACTTCACCCATTCTTTTAATTCGCTGTTGATCTTCCGCTCCTTCTGCTCCTTAACCGCTTGCTCGCTCATCACTCAAGGCTCCCATCTGCACAAAAGTTGCATGCATCTGCTAATGACGCGTTTCTTTAATACGAGCCGCTTTTCCTCTCAACTTCCGCAGGTAGTAAAGTTTGGCGCGCCGCACCAAACCCTTGCGCACTACCTCAATTTTTTCAATTTTTGGCGAGTGAAGGGGGAATGCACGCTCCACACCTACACCGTAAGAGATACGCCGTACTGTGAAAGTTTCGCTCAGGCCGCTGCCCCGGCGCTTGATCACAATTCCTTCAAACACCTGAATTCTTTCCCTGCTTCCTTCAATTACCTTGAAATGAACGCGGACAGTATCGCCTGGCGAGAAATTTGTCAGTTCGTCTTTCATATATTCTTTTTCCACACTTCTAAGCAGATCCATCTTTTATAGCTCCTTTCAACGCAATGCGTTCCAAATTATCTTTTATATTTCCGGAAAAGATCCGGCCTGTATCTTCGTGTTTGTTCCAGGGACTGGCTGTAGCGCCATTTTTTGATTTCCCCGTGATTGCCGGAAAGAAGTATCTCCGGTACAAGCTTTCCCCGAAAATTGGGGGGACGGGTGTACTGGGGATATTCCAGCAAATCTTCGTTAAAGGACTCCTCTGACAAAGAGGAGCTGCAAAGCAGGCCGGGAATCAGCCGGGTAACCGCATCAACTAGGACCATGGCCGGGATTTCCCCTCCGGTCAGCACATAATCACCAATCGAAATCCTTTCCCCGGCCAGATAAAGAGCCACACGCTCGTCAATACCTTCATAGTGGCCGCAAAGAACGACAAGGCGGTTAAGCAGACTCAACTGACGGGCTTTATCCTGGTTAAACAGGATCCCCCCGGGAGAAAGTAGAATAATCCTTGTACCCGGATCATCCCTATTAACACCAAGCGCTTCGACGGCCAGGAAAAATGGTTCGGCCCGCATGACCATTCCCGCCCCGCCGCCATACGGTGCATCGTCCACACGCCGGTGTTTATCCCCGCTGTAATCCCGCAGGTCTGTAATGCTGAGCCGCAGCAGTCCTTTTTCCTGCGCTCTTTTAAGCATGCTCTCGTCAAAAACACCGGCAAAGCTTCCGGGGAAAGCGGTGATAATGTCGATCTGCACGCTATTCACATCCTGCATCCTGTATACTGATAGGAGAAGCTAATCAATCAGCCCCTGGGGGAGATCAAGCAACATATAACCCTTTTGCGTATTTATTTCCTTGACCACACTACGGATTGCCGGAACGAGTATATCTCTGTTCCTTCCTGTTACCGCAAGGCCCTTTTCCTTCTCCACAACATAGACATCGTTTCCGCCGGCCTTGATGACCTCCCGCACCGTTCCCAATTTTTCACCGGTCACACTAAGAGCGGTAAGGCCGATAATTTCATCGAAATAGTAACTTCCTTCCGGCAGTGCAAGTCTCTCGCGGGTGGGGATTTTTATCAGAGAACCGGTCAGCATTGCTGCCTCTTCCCTGGAATTGGTATCTTCCAATTTTATGACCCAGATGTTTTGATGCACCCTCGCCTCTGTCACCCGGTGAAGCCCATGTATGCTCTGCCGCTCCACTATAACTTCACGCAGCAGTGTGCAGCGTTCAAGGAAATCTGAGTAAGGATAGACTTTCAGAGCTCCCTTAACGCCAAAAGGCGCCATGATTTTACCGATGGTTGTCAAAGGTTCGGCAAGGGAAGAAGACATCATACTCTCCTTACTCAATAATCTCAACCATGACCCGCTTATTTTCTTTAACAGCCGCAGCGTTGACAACGGTGCGGATGGCTTTGGCAATACGACCCTGTTTACCGATAACCTTCCCCATATCCTCCGGGGCCACGCGCAGCTCCAGGATGATCGAGCGTTCTCCTTCCACCTGCTGTACATTCACCCTGTCAGGATAGTCAACCAGCGCTTTGGCAATATATTCTACTATTTCTTTCATCTGCAACCTGCTCCCTCTTTCATCTTCATTATCCTTCGAGTCCTGCCTTGGCAAATAACTCTTTTACGGTATTTGTTGGCAGTGCGCCACGGGAAAGCCAAACGCCGGCTTTTTCCAGATCAATTTTAATTGTTGTCGGCTGGGTGGTCGGGTTATAATAACCAATTTCTTCTATAAACCTACCATCACGGGGAAACCGGGAATCGGCAACTACAACGCGGTAAAAAGGTTTCTTTTTGGCTCCCATTCTTTTCAGTCGGATACGTACGGGCAATATTCACACCTCCTGCTGTCTGTTTTGTTTGTATTATTTAAAAGGGAAGAATCCCTTTCCTTTCTTTGACCGTCCTTTAAGGGAACTGAATTGTTTAAGCATCTTTTTCATCTCCCCAAATTGCTTTAAAAGGCGGTTCAAATCCTGCACCGTCGTGCCGCTGCCACCGGCGATACGGCGGCGGCGGCTGCTGTTGATAATTTCCGGCTGCAGCCGCTCCTGCCTGGTCATGGATTTCACAATGGCTTCTGCCTTTACCAGCTCCTTTTCATCAATGGCTATGTTTTTCATTCCTTTGAACGCCTTGTTCATGCCGGGAATCATCCCCATCAACTCATCAAGGGGGCCCATCTGTCTGACCTGCTGCAGCTGCTCTAAAAAATCTTCCAGGTTGAGGGACTGGGACTGAATCTTTTGTTCCAGGAGACGGCTTTTTTCCGCATCCACCACCTGCTGCGCTTTTTCAATCAGCGAAAGGACGTCGCCCATACCAAGAATACGGGAGGCCATACGGTCCGGATGGAAAGGCTCGAAGGCGTTAATTTTTTCCCCGGTACCGCTGAATTTAATGGGGCAACCCGTCACCGCCCGTACTGACAGGGCAGCACCGCCCCTGGTATCACCATCCAGCTTAGTGAGGATAACGCCGGTCAGCCCCAGCTGCCGGTGAAAAGCCCCGGCCACGTTTACCGCGTCCTGTCCCGTCATGGCATCCACAACCAGGAGAATCTCTAAAGGATTAAGCCCTTCTTTCAGACGAACCAGTTCAGACATTAACTCCGCGTCAATATGCAGCCTGCCGGCAGTGTCGATGAGCACATAATCGTTAAGATCATGGGACGCTTTTTTCATTGCCTGCATGGCGATCCGCAGCGGCTCCGCTCTCCCCATGTTAAAAACGGGAATACCCGTTTCCCGGCCAAGGATCTCAAGCTGTTGAATGGCCGCCGGCCGGTAGATATCCGCTGCCACCAGCAGGGGGTTATGGCCGCCGTGACGCAGCAATAAAGCAAGCTTGGCGGCACTGGTGGTCTTACCTGAGCCCTGTAATCCCACGAGCATGACAGATTGAGGAGGCGGGGACGGTGGCGCGATTTTGCTCTGACTTTCCCCCATTAACCTGACCAGCTCTTCATGAACGATCTTAACTACCTGCTGGCCGGGGGTTAGGCTCTTGGTTACCTCCGCCCCGATTGCCCTTTCTTTTACAGAGGCGGTAAAATCCTTGGCCACCCGGTAATTAACATCAGCCTCCAGCAGAGCCATGCGCACTTCCCGCAGGGCTGCGTCCACATCCTTTTCGCTGAGCTTTCCCTTACGCTTTAAATTTTGAAATGTATTTTGCAGTTTTTCTGCCAGAGCCCCAAATAACAAAATAAATCGCCCCCATGGGCTTGATCCTTTGATAATTAAGAGTACACTATTCCAGTCTTAAAGTAAATACCTTATGCGCGAGTAATTACTCAGGCTCACATTTACACCGGGGTGCAGAGTGCCTTTTCATAGATTAGCCGGCTGGAAGCCGGCTCCACTGCAAGCTCAATATAAAGATAGTCAGCGGTCGTCTTTACCGCCCCGGCGGCTTTTATAAACTCGCTTCGCTCAAACAGTATAAAAGCCGAAACCCCGGGCCGGCAAAGACTTTTGATCGAGCCTGGAGGCCGCTCAAAGGCAACCCTGCACCCCCTTTGCAGCCTGAGCTGTTACAGGCAGCGGAGGATTCAGCCAAGCAGCGCCTCCACAAACAGGTTTGCATCGAACTTTTGCAGATCTTCCTTTTTCTCTCCCATACCCACAAGTTTTACCGGGATCCCCGTAATATCTTTTACGGCGATGACAATGCCGCCCCGTGCCGTGCCGTCAATTTTTGTAAGGATTATCCCCGTCAGGGGAACAGCCTGTTGGAAAAATTTCGCCTGGGCAATACCGTTTTGTCCGGTGGTAGCATCAATAACCAGCAATGTTTCATGGGGTGCTCCTGGATATGCCCTGCCGATTACGCGATAAATTTTTTTAATTTCCTCAAGCAGGTTGCTCTTGGTATGCAGACGTCCGGCCGTATCACAGAGTAAAAGATCCGTTTTCCGGGCCACAGCGGCATTGACCGCATCATAAATCACCGCTGAAGGATCACCGCCGGGATGGTGTTTAATAACCCCCACGCCCACCCGGTTGGACCATTCCTCAAGCTGTTCAATGGCAGCCGCGCGGAAGGTGTCGCCTGCAGCGATAAGGATATTTTTCCCCTCATTGCCATATTGATATGCCAGTTTCGCAATGGTCGTGGTTTTACCGACACCGTTAACACCAAGCACAAGGAAAACAGTGGGAGGCACCGGAGCAAAGGTCAGACCTTTGTCTTTTTGCCCGTCCATTATGGAAATAAGCAATTCCTTTAGTATTTCCCTGGCCCGGACGGTCTCCTTCACTTTTTCTTCCCGCAAGCGCTGCTGTAAAAGGTTAATTATTTTTACCGTGGTTTCCACGCCAAGGTCGGCAGAAATCAAAACTTCTTCAAGTTCTTCAAAGAAATCCCCGTCAATTTCGCTTTTGCGGAATAGCTGGTCGAAGCGCCCTTGTATCGCTTCCCTGGTGCGGCGCAAGCCTTCTTTAAAAATATTCAACATTTTATTATATCACCCGCATTACAAATTTCGGGACACAAAGAAAATTTTTCAGAAAACTTCGGGATAATATGAAATATTTATCAAAAAATTTTCATTGTGTCCCGAAATTTGTTGTGTGTTAAGTCAAGGGAGATAACCTTGGAGACCCCCTCTTCCTCCATGGTTATGCCGTACAGCACATCCGCTTCCTCCATGGTGCGGCGCCTGTGTGAAATTACAATGAACTGGGTGTCCCGGGCAAAACTTTTTAAATAATTGATAAACCTGCCTATATTGCTCTCATCCAGGGAAGAATCAATCTCGTCCAGGATACAGAAAGGAACGGGCCGGTAATGCAACAAGGCAAAAAGGAGGGCAATAGCGGTAAGGGCCTTTTCTCCCCCGGAAAGAAGGGAGATGTTTTTTAAATTTTTACCAGGAGGTTGGACAACAATTTCAATACCCGATTCGAGTACGTTATCCGGATCGGTAAGGTGCAACAATGCCTGTCCTCCATTAAAAAGTTTCTGAAAAACATCATTAAAAGACCGGGCAACGGCAGTAAGGGTCTGGATAAATTGTTCTTGCATATGCCGATCCAAATCGGCCAACACTTTTTTAATTCCCTTTTCTCCGGCCAGCAAATCCTGACGCTGAACCTGCAGGAAGGTAATCCTCTCCTGCAAACGTTCGTATTCCCCAATTACCGCCGTATTTACCGTTCCCAAAAAAGCAATCTCCGCGCTGAGCTGTTCCCGTAACACGGCCAATTCTCCAGATGATTCATTGCTATTACCTTTTTCCTCAAGCATAGCCCGGTCTTGCAGCGGTTCCAGCTTATATTTTTCCCTCAACTGTTCATCCAGGTAGCGCCTTCCTTCGTCCAGCTTAACCAGCTCAATTTGCAGATGCTGAGAGCGCCGGTTATATCGTTCCATATTCTTCGCCAGCTTTTCCAGCTCTGCCGCTAATCCTGTTTTTTGAGCCGCCAGCGTATCAATTTGTTCCTTCAGCGCAAGCAAACGGGTCTTGCGCCGTTTCAACTCTGTCCCTGCTTCTGTGAGCCGGCTTGCCAGCTCTGTTTCCTCTAAGGAAAAACGCTCCCAGTCCTCTTGCAGCATCTCTTTTTCCGCAGCTAAGTCTGTCGTCAAACCGTGTAATCCGCTTTTTTCCTGCAGATGCCGGCGCTGCTGTTCCCGCAGGACGCTTTCCTTCTCCTGGATGGCGGAAAAGCGTATGCGCAGTTCTACCAGTTCGTTCTCAATATTCCGGGATACCGTTTCACTCTGCCGAACCCGCTCTCCCAGCAGGCCTTCCTCAGTCTTGAGGCCGGTCATCTCCGCCTCCAGCCCTTCCCGTTCTGTACGTCCCTGATTTACTTCCGCCCGGAGAGCATTGAGGCGCAGCTGCCATTTCTCCCGTTCCTGCTCCAAACGCTGCTGCTCGGATGTTAGCAGCTGCAACTCCCTGGCAACCCGTTCCCCTTCCCCCTGGAGCTTACGACCTTCCTTTTCCAGTTCCCCAGCGGCCTGTACGGCACCGTCCAGCTTTAATTTTAACTGCTCCCGATCCTTGATCGCCTCCTGAAGGGCAGTCCGGGCGCGTGCTATTGCCTGTTCCTGGGAAATCAGCTCTTTTTCCATATTTTGTAGTTCACGCCGGCGCTGCAGTAAACCTGGACTCTCCCGGGGCTGATAACCGCCGGAGATAGATCCGCCGGGGTTGATTACTTCGCCGTCAAGTGTTACCAACTTCCAGCCGCCTTTATTTACACGGGCAAACTTAAGCGCCGCTTCCAGATTGCTGACCACCAGAACACCGCCAAGCAGGTAAGCAATAACTTTGCGGAAAGGCTCAGGCGCCTCTACCAGCGTGGAGGCTACCCCCAACAAACCTTCTTCGTCCTGCGCGGGCATTTCGCGCCGTATGGGCGGCCGCAGTAAATTAAGGGGGAGAAAAGTTGCCCTGCCTGCCTTTTTTTCTTTTAAATATATGATGGCACGGCGCGCTGCCTGGTCATCAGCTGTGACCAGATACTGCACCGCCCCTCCCAGCGCTACCTCCACCGCTTTTTCCAAATTTGGAGGAACATTAATAAGGTCGGCTACGGGGCCGTAAATGCCGGTTAGGGCTTCTTTGCCCGTACAGGCCTGCATCACCGCCTTTACTCCTCCCCCATAATAGCTGAGATTTTCTATGTTTTCGCGCAGGTAGCTGATACGGGTGCGCTTACTTTCCCGCTCTTTTTCCAAATCCTGCAGCACAACATGGGATCCTTCCACCTTCTGCGCCAGTTCCCCGTATCCCTTTGTCAGAGCCGATTTTTCCCCGGCGCACCTGGCCTCGTCCCAGCGCAGGCGTTCCTGCAGCGCGGCGTTTTGTTCCTTCTTTTCTCTGCTCAGATCCAGCTCAGCCAGAATCTTTTTGATACGCCCCTGCAGATCATCCAGGGTTTCCCGAATCTCCATGCAATGCCTTTCTTTTTCCACTACGAACTGGTCCAGCGTCGCCAGGCGGGAGGTCGTAACGGCCACCTGACGGCGCAGGCTTTCCAGGGCAGCAAGCCCCCCTTTATCCTGCAACTGCTTTAACTGCTCTTTAAGAGCAGCCGCCCTTTCACCCTGTTCTTTTTGTTCATGTTCCAGCTTTTGCAGCTCATCCTCGTTTTGCTTTAGCGTCTTATCCAGGCCGGAAGTGCGTTCCCATATTTCTTTAAGGGCGTTTTCTTTAAAAGAACGCTTCTCCCGGCTGAAATTCTTCTGCTCACGCACAACAACCAGCTTTCGTTCAAGCTGCTGTGCCTGCTGCTCATTTTCTGCCAGCATGGTCTGTTCCGCTTCCAGTATCTCTTTTTCCCCCTGCACCTGCCGGCTATTTTCCTCCAGCCTGTTTGTAAACGAAAGACGGCTCGTCTCCTGCTCATACAGGAGCTTATTCAGCTCTGCCAGCTCGCCCTGTATTTTTTCCCGGTTGTTGTGATTAACAAGCCACTGCCTGGCCAATATTTTTTTTTCCACTTCCCGCAAGCGATCATGTAAAAAACAGTAGCGTTTGGCCAGGGAAACCTTTTCCGCCAGCGACTCCTGTTGATTCAGCAGTTCCAGCAGCAGATCTTCCACGC
>Ga0136715_1000104_pt1 | contig 16735 bp, 15 predicted proteins | sample SedPBSmetaG_FD_104916 | JGI IMG/M metagenome (GOLD analysis project Ga0136715, IMG submission 104916) | Freshwater sediment bacterial and archeal communities from Indian Creek, Illinois, USA to study Microbial Dark Matter (Phase II) -... | ecosystem: Environmental > Aquatic > Freshwater > Creek...
CCTCCTGCGGCTGCTGCGCCGCTAATTAGTATTTGCCCGACAGCGACAGTATCCCCCACCCCTACTTGCGCCTCGCCGCCAATCACAATAATGCCTACTACTACGCCTGCTCTAGCGGCGACGATATCCCCGGGCCATCGTTCTAGTGGCGGAATTACGGCGCGGTCCACTAACTGTACAACAGCGCGACTGCCGCTAACCTTCACTCCAGCCCAAGCCAGTTCAGGAAACTCGCGCATCAGAGCATTCGCCACCCGCTCGTGGTCAACGTCGTGACGCCACACCCCAGCATGAAGTCCCGCCTGACTTAATGTCTGCGATACATCCGCGGCGGTAATCTTCTCGCTTCCCTGAACCTCCACAAACCACACGACACTTGACAGTGTCCATAGCAGACCGACAAAAAGCAGCACGCCTAGGGAAAAGAAAAGGCGTCTCTCGGCTCGTTGCAGGATAAAGGGTACTCCCCGTCGACCAATCACCTCTACGCGGCAGCTGTGCTTACGCGCCGGTTGGCGCATGGCAATAAAACCCTTTACGGTGGAACAAAACGTCACCTGGCCACCGGCACTTGTCGCACCCCACAGCGGAATGCCCCGGCGTGCACACTCGCTAATGAAAGCAGCCACGTGTCGGCCCGACAGCCTAAGCCAGAGATAACCCGTGAGAAAGGTAATCACTCTAGTCATGGCTACCGACACCCCGAAAGATTACAGTGGCGATGCTGCCTTGCACACTAATCTCGTCGGAGGACACAGAACGCAGTGATAAGTTCTCTCCGGTAACACGCAGCGCTCCGTCGGCGAGCTCAATCGTCAGTTCCGTGTCACTGAAGCTGATAATGCCACGCGGGCTTTCGATTAGCAGCTCCTCCCTGCCAATGATGGTGACGCGGGGGACGTCCACGAAAATGTCCTGCGGGAGATCAAACACAGTGCTAAACAGGCGACGAAGTGGCGCCACGTGAATCACCTCCTCCTAAGAAAATATGAGGTGAAACGACGTCGCATTACATGTCATTGAGCAAAAAGGCGCGGCCTGCGGCTGCGCCCCGTTGGTACATATGATGCGAGAGGGATTTAGGAGAACTTACGTTTGCGCGCGGCTTCGGATTTCTTCTTCCTGCGGACACTAGGCTTTTCATAATGTTCGCGCTTACGCACCTCAGACAGCACTCCCGACCGCTGGCACTGGCGCTTAAAGCGTTTCAGTGCTTGGTCAAGGCTTTCGTCTTTGCGAATTTTGACTTCTGACATTAAATTTCCCTCCCTCCGCCACCTACAACTGCTCGGAGAAGTTCCAAACTCTTAACTACCATACCTTGTGTAATTATAGCACAGCAACTGACCCTGTCAACTCTAACTCGGAGGCCAGCTTAGGTGCCGACCGGCGATCAAATGAAAATGCAAATGACCAACCGTCGCTGAGGGACGGCAGACTGTGCGAAAACATGGTCAACTCTTGCTGGTAGAAAGCAGGAGGCGACAGAGACCCTGTAGGGACGTGCCTGTGGCACGTCCCTACACCAGATTAACGCTTTGAGCACAGTCTGCCGGAGGAGTGCGACATGGCCCCCTTACCTAGCTTAAGTCTAACCCGGAGGCCAGCCTAGGCTCCGGCCGGCAATCATGTGAAAATGCAGGTGATCTACGGTTTGTCCGCCTCCCCTGCCGGCGTTGCTGACGACGCGAAACCCGCCCTCCTGCAGACCCTCTTCCCTTGCTAGGGTGGCGAGAGCGCGGAAGATGTGCTGGGGCAACCCTAACTCACATACTTCCGGTGCATCCACGCGTACCACGTGCACCTTCGGCACGATCAAGATGTGAACCGGAGCAACGGGGTTAACGTCGCGAAAAGCACAAACATACTCGTCCTCATACAGAAAAGCGGCCGGAATTTCCCGGGCGATAATCCGGCAGAAAACGCAAGACAAACAATCACCACCTAATCTTGACTTCTCTTATTCTCCATTACCTAGCGTAACTCCTGCCGCCCTTGCCTGTTCTTTCAACAAAGCTTGTCGCGTTTGACGGCTTCTCGACGACGACTCCCGTCACTCCTAGGGACTAGCCCACACGCCCTCCGCCGTTGCGGCGACAACGCGCGCGGTAACGATGTCCCCTATCGCGCCGTGTGTGCTTGGCAGGTAGGCCTTGACGTAATTAGAGGTGTGACCGATGTAGGCGTCACCTGCTTGGGATTCGACCAGCACTTCGACCTCCTGCCCCACTAAGTTGCTGTTAAACCTGTGTGCCTCTTTTTCAGCCAGAGCCTGTAGGGCTTTGGCTCTTGCTGTTTTAACGCCTGCGGGAACGGGCGACTGCATTTCGGCAGCGGGCGTGCCTGTGCGGCGGGAATAGCGAAAAATGTGTAGCCGTGAAAAGCCTATGCGTGACACCAGCTCGACAGTTTCTTGGAACTCGGCTTCGCTTTCGCCCGGGAAACCAACCAAGACATCGGTTGTGATCGCGAGGTCGGGTACCGCCGCACGCAAGTCTTGCACGATTTGGACGTAATCCTGCGCCGTATAACGCCGCTGCATCCGCCTGAGCACAGTATTGCTTCCACTCTGCAGGGGCAAGTGTACGTGCGGGCAGAGCTTAGGGTTCTTGGCAAACTGCGCGAGCAAGGCGGCGGTCACGTCGTTAGGTTCAACCGACCCCAATCTAAGTCGCAGCAGTCCGTCTGTTGCCGTCACGACACCTATCAGGCGCGCTAGACTAGCGGGCGGCGTGAGGTCGCGACCATAGGCCCCCAAATGGATACCGCCCAAAACAATCTCTTTGTACCCTTGTGCCACCAGAGTTTTCGCCTGCGCGAGGGCTGTCTCTAAGTTCAGCGAACGCTCGCGGCCGCGCGCATAGGGAATGATGCAGTAGGTGCAGTACTGCTCGCACCCATCCTGTACCTTCAGTGTTGCGCGCGCGCGCGAGGAGCTGTAGGAATCGGAAATGACCTCGAACGCAGTATCGCCTGACCACGGCGTAACCACAGCCGCGGGCGTGCTCCGCCCCTGTATCCGCTCGCTGACGAGCTCCACAATGCTCGCTTTGTCGTTGCTGCCGACAAGTAGGTCTACCCCCGCGCTCGTCGCTTTTTCCATCGACACTTGCGGAAAGCATCCCGCCAATACCACCACAGACTCCGGATGACGTTGCTTTTGGCGGCGCGCGAGACTTAAGGATTTGCGCTCGGCTTCCCCCGTCACCGCGCAGGAATTGATGACATAGATATTAGCGTGCGTGCTAAAGGGCACCTCTACAAAACCCGCGGCCTGAAAGCGGGACGCGAGCGCGCTTGTTTCTTGTTGGTTAACCTTACACCCTAACGTATAAAGACCGACCGTCCCCATCGCTAATCCCCCATGTCTCCCAGCTCGTACATCAATATGCAGAGCAGGGCTAGCGCCGCGGTTTCCGTCCTAAGAATGCGGGGGCCTAGTGTGACCGGTATAAAGCCGCACCCTACCGCTGCATTTACCTCTTCTGCGGTCAGGCCTCCCTCGGGTCCCACCACGCAATCCACGCTGCCTACGCCTTCGCTTACTTGGGCCTGGCGCAAGGCATCCTTAAGCTTTCGCCCGCCCCCTTCATAAGCCATAAGTCTGAGCGAGGCTGCAGACTCAGCAACCGCCGCGGAAAAACTGAGCGGTAAGCTTATCTCAGGCGTGACGGCACGCCCGCTTTGCTTGGCTGCCTCAGCGGCGATGCTCTGCCAACGCACTAGGCGTGCGGCAGCTTTCTCGTGGGGGAGAACGGCGACTGAGCGGTCGCACACGACCGGTACCACGCGGCCCACCCCAAGTTCCACCGCCTTCTGGATAATGAGTTCGAACTTATCCCCCTTGGGCATGCCTTGATAAAGTGTGACTGCGAGCGTAGCTTCGGGGCTCACCAGCTTTTCGGTAAGCCGAACGCTGACCTCACCCACCCTAATGGCGGATATGACCGCGCGAAAAACATGGCCGGCGGTCACAACCTCAATCGTGTCACCCACACGATGGCGGTGCACTTTAGCTAGGTGATGTGCCGCTTGGCCCACGATAACTCCGGTATCGCCCGCATGCGTGCTCAGAGAAAAGCGGGGCACCCCTATCGCACCCCAGCTTTAGCGACCAGCGCTACCCATTCGCCCTCGGTCGTGACATCCTCTACTGTTAAGCCATACTGCGCCATGGACGCTTCTACGGCGTTACGCTTCGCTTGTATGATGCCGGAAGCCACTAGTGTCCCGTTTGCGGTGAGGTGCCGCACAACCTCCGGCAAGGCTTCCGTAATGATTTTGGCTGTAAGGTTGGCGACAACGACGTCAAATTCACCCACCACACGTGAGCACAAACTGCTCTCTACGACACTCACAATTGTTTCAAGCTGATTAAGCCTGACATTTTCGCGTGCCACGGTCACTGCTACAGGATCATTATCCGCGCTGACGACTGAACTCGCTCCGAGCTTCGCGGCCGCGAGCGACAGAATGCCGGAGCCACAACCGAGGTCGAGCACGCGACAACCAGCAAGGTCGATCTTTTGCAGGGCCATGAGGCACATCACCGTAGTGGCATGCGTACCGGTGCCAAAGGCCATGCCGGGGTCTATTTCGATCACTACGTCATGTGGCCTAGCTTTGATTGTTTCCCACGAGGGCTTTATGACTAGCCTGTCCCCGAGGTAGAGCGGCTTGTAGTGCTGCTTCCACGCCGTAGCCCAATCTTCTTCCTGTATTTCAGAGCACACTACTTCTGCCTGACCGGGGTCTAGGTCAAACTGCGCCAATGCAGTGAGCTCAAGGCGCAAACTCTCGATCAGTGCGCCAGCTGTCTCGCCTAGCGGTAAGTAACCCGTCACCCGCACTTCCTCGAGGAGTATGTTCGGTTCGAGCTCCGGGACATAGTCTTCGTTGTCGAGTGCACCTGGGGGTAGTGCAGTATCTTCGACGACCACCCCAGTCGCGCCGCGGCGATACAGCATGTCAGCCACGGCGTCTTTGGCCTCCTGTGACGTGGTGACAGCAACTTCCATCCATTTCATGTTCATGCTCGTCACCTATCCTTAGCGCAATGCGTCACGTACACGCCCGAAAAAGCCCTTGTCGTCATCTAATTGCTCCCCCATTGCTTCCGCAAGCTGCTTAAGAAGCTCACGCTCTTTAGTGCCTAGTTTCTTTGGTGTGTCCACAATCACTGTAACCACGACGTCACCCCGATAGACGCTGCCTAGCTTCGCAATACCCTTCCCCTTAATGCGCTGTACGGCGCCACTCTGCGTACCGGGGGGGATTTCTAGCTCTAGCGTTTCGTCTGCGATTACATGAAACTGCGTTCTGCCGCCGATAGCTGCTTTCGGGAAGGAAATGTGCACATCTAGGAGCAAGTCCGCGCCATTGCGCCTAAACAGCGGGTGGGGACGTACTCTTAAGACGACAAACAAGTCTCCGGGGGGACCGCCGCGCTGACCGGCCTCCCCCTCGCCGCTCATGCGCAAACGCGTTCCGGTATCCACGCCCGCGGGCACCCGTACAGTGACTTTGCGGCGCTTGCGTACCAGCCCCTTGCCCCCGCAGGACGAGCACGGCGAGGGGATGATCTTGCCCGCACCATGGCAGCGCTCACAAGTACGGGCGCTACTGATGCGACCAAGAATAGTATTTTGCACGTAGCTAGTCTGACCTGAACCTTTACAGTGAGAGCAGGTCTCGGCCTTGGTGCCCGGTTTGGCTCCACTGCCCTTACAGGTGTCGCAAGTTTCGGTGCGCGGGACTTCGATCTCTACTTCTTTGCCCAGGGCAGCCTCAACAAAGTCGACTTCTAGTTCATACTGCAGGTCTGGTCCGCGCTCCGGACCAGAGCGCTGTCGCCTTCCACCCCCGCCAAACATCATATCGAAAATGTCTTCGACGCCACCAAACCCGCCAAAGTCACCTGTAAAGCCGCCAAAGCCGCCCGGACCCCCGCCTTGTGCCTGTTCAAAGGCAGCATGCCCAAAGCGGTCGTACTTCGCACGCTTGTCGGCATCGCTTAGCACCTCGTAGGCTTCCGTAACTTCCTTAAACTTATCGGCCGCGGAGGCGTCATCCGGATTAACATCAGGGTGGAATTGCCGGGCAAGTTTGCGGTAGGCCTTTTTTATGTCACCCTCATCGGCCGAGCGCTCTACACCCAGCACCTCATAGTAGTCACGTTTCGCCATGACTCTGTCTCCCCCCTGTAGCGTTACTGTGGCCGTTACTTCTTCTCGACGTCGTAGTCGGCGTCAAAAGTCTGCCCGTCAGAGGTGTGTTTGTGTGCGTGAGTCTCCTCGCCGGGCTCATCTTTACCTGCTTGGCTGTAAAGAATGGTGGATAGCTCATTCATGAGGGTAGTCAGCTTCTCCGTCGCACCCTTGATCTGATCCAGGTCGTTAGAGGAGAGTGCCTGACGCGCCTCACTTACGGCCTGTTTGACAGCTTCCACTTTGTCCGCAGGCGCTTTGTCGCCTAAGTCTTTTAGCAGCTTCTCGGCAGCATAAGCCGACTGCTCGGCGATGTTCTTGGCCTCGACCAGCTCTTTACGCTTCGCGTCTTCGGCTGCGTACTTCTCGGCGTCTTTCACCATGCGCTCGATCTCTTGGTCGGACAGCCCCGTAGACGACGTGATAGTGATGCGCTGTTCTTTGCTCGTCGCCATATCCTTGGCTTTGACGTTAACAATGCCGTTGACGTCAATGTCAAAGGAGACTTCGATCTTAGGAATGCCGCGCGGCGCCGGGGGTATACCATCCAGATTGAAACGTCCGAGGGTGACGTTATCTTGCGCCATGGAGCGCTCGCCCTGCAACACGTGAATTTCCACCGTTGTCTGACTGTCTGCAGCCGTAGAAAAGATCTGGCTTTTGGAAGTAGGGATGGTGGTGTTGCGCTCAATCAGGCGTGTCATCACACCGCCTAAGGTCTCAATGCCTAAGGACAAAGGCGTGACGTCAAGTAGCACGACGTTTTTGACATCGCCGGAAAGAACTCCCCCTTGGATTGCAGCGCCCAAAGCCACCACTTCGTCGGGGTTGACGCCTTTGTGCGGTTCCTTGCCGATGATGCGGCGCACAGCATCCTGTACCGCAGGAATACGGGTGGAACCTCCTACTAAAATTACCTTGTCTATTTGCGCCGGATCTAGTCCGGCGTCCTGCAATGCTCTCCGTGTCGGTCCCATCGTCAGCTCCACGAGGTCCGAAGTTAACTCGTCGAACTTAGCGCGGGTGATAGTAATGTCTAAGTGCTTTGGCCCCTCCGCGTCCATGGTGATGAAGGGCAAGTTGACGTTAGTCTGTTGCAGAGTCGACAGCTCGATCTTGGCCTTTTCAGCTGCCTCGCGCAGGCGCTGCGTGGCTACTTTGTCTTTACTTAAATCGATGCCGTTATCACGCTTAAACTCTTTGACAAAGTACTCTTGCACCCTAAGGTCAAAATCATCGCCGCCAAGTCTGTTGTTGCCGGAAGTGGCCTTAACCTCAAACAAGCCATCCCCCAACTCCAGAATAGATACGTCAAACGTCCCGCCGCCCAGGTCAAAAACCAAAATCGTATGGTCCTGCCCTTTGTCCATACCGTAAGCGAGTGCAGCCGCAGTCGGCTCATTGATGATGCGTAGCACTTCAAGCCCGGCGATGGCACCGGCGTCCTTGGTAGCTTGGCGCTGGCTGTCGGTAAAATACGCCGGCACGGTGATAATCGCCTTCTCGATTGTCGTACCGAGATAGGCCTCCGAATCCTGCTTGAGCTTACGTAGAATCATGGCCGAGATTTCTTGCGGAGTGTATTCCTTTTTGTCAATGCGCACCTTATGGCTTGTGCCCATATGGCGCTTAATCGATGCCACTGTGCGGTCCGGATTGCTGACCGCCTGGCGCTTAGCGATAGTACCCACTAAGAGCTCACCGGTTTTAGAGAAGCCAACCACGGACGGGGTTAGGCGTCCACCCTCGGTGTTAGGGATAATCACTGGCTCGCCGCCTTCAAGATACGCCACGGCTGAGTTAGTGGTACCCAGGTCAATACCGATAATCTTACTCATCACTGCACCCTCCTGCTCGGACTTTAACTTTACTTGGTCTTAGGACTCTACCCTTAAAAAGATACCCACGCTCAAAAACACCAGTAATAGTATTCTCAGGCAGGCTAGAATCGGCATCTTGCGCTATCGCTTCATGAAATTGCGGGTCAAAGCAACCGACTGTAGGAATCGGCTCCAGTCCAAACTTCACAAGCGTGTCCTCAAGCTGCCTACTGACTAGGACAACGCCCTGACTCCACGTGGTGTCTGGCAGAACCTCTACTGCCCGCTGTAAATTGTCAAGCACTGGCAAAAACTTCTGCAGGCAGTCGGCCGCAGCAAAATGCCAAATCTCTTCTCTTTCCCGCTGCATACGTCGACGCATGTTTTCCATATCGGCGTGGAGGCGCAACGCTCGCGCCTCGGCCTCGGCAAGTTGAGCACGCAGAGATTCCAGCTCGGTGTTCGCTTGCCCTGCCTCATCACGGATATGCTTCGCTGCTTCGATGTTGATTTCTTCCATCTGTCAACCACCTTCTTGGCTAGCGCTCGGATTCTGCATCTGACATCTTAATGATGGTATCAATACGCAAGATCGCTTCAGCAACTTCGCCCGCGGCCCGAATAGCGTGCACCTTCACTAATGTAGGGTCCACTATGCCAAGCGCTAGCATATCCGCGACTTCGCCGGAATCGCAGTTAATAGCCAGGCTGTCGCTACCGTGAGCTGTCTGTGCCGCGGTCACATCCTCGACCTTCTCCAGCGGATTAAACCCAGCGTTCTCTACAATCTGCGCTAACGGGCGCCTGAGAGCCGTACTGACACAATCTACCCCATAGGCCGCCATGCCCTTGACCGCCTCGCGGACGCGCTCCACGTCCTTGGCCATAGCGATTTCCACCGCTCCGCCGCCCGGGACGTACCCTCCGCGCACGGCAGCCTGTGCCGAGGATGCTGCATCTTTAGCCATTCGCTCTCGCTCGCCTACAACTTCTGCTGTGGCAGCACCCACGGCAATAGTGGCCGCAGGCTTGCCTACTCCACCTATAAATCGCACTTGCTGTAGCCGCTCGTCCTCAGCACACTCCGCTGCCTTTCCCATACAGCGCGCTAGCTCATCAGCGTTTTTGCGTAATGCGGTGCGCTTGATGGGCCTAGCACCGCTGTGCTCGGCCACCCTGCGCAGTTCATGTGATGGCACTCGGCTAATGACGAAGATGCCTGCATCCGTTAGCATTTCCTCAGCCAAATCGTGTATGCCTCGGTCCAGCAGGCACACAGTAACACCCAGAGCTATAATTTTGCGGACGTGACTTTCAAAATCGGTCTTTAGCTCCAAGTATTTCTTAAAGCCAGCCTCGGTGGCTAGGGCCTCTTCTTCGATTTCCTCCGGCTCGAGTGCGTCGTCGAGCACAAGGATGCGGGCATCTTTGACACGCTGGGGCATCTGTTTGTTTAGGCGTCCTTTGCTTACGATCACACCCATAAACACTTCGTTCTCCGCGCCTTCCTCGGCCCGGATGGTGTCCGCAAGCTTAAAAGAGCGCTCCAACAACTTGTCGCGGCCGATCAAACGCGCCGCCCGCACCACAAGTTCCGCAATGTCCGCGTGTTCGCGCCCCGATATGTAGGCCACTCGCGTTAGCATCGCACTATCAAGCGAGTCGATAGAACGCGAGCGCCGCATCAGACTCTCTAAGGCACAGCGTATCCCAATGCGCAACCCCTCGATGACCCGCGCCACGGGCACGCCGCGTACTACATGGCTGACACCGTCGGCGACGAGGGCCCCCGCCAAGAGCGTGGCAGTGGTAGTGCCATCGCCAATCTCCTGCTGCTGCGCCTTGGCTACATTAATAAGCATACGTGCTGCCGGATGGTTTACCTGCATCTTTTCCAGAATCGTCACTCCGGCGTTAGTAATTACCACTTCACCTAAGCGGTCGACTAACATGGTGTCCAGACCCTTCGGCCCCATGGTACCCTCTACGGCCGAGGCAATGGCTTGTATGGCCGCGCTGTTAGTCAAGAGGGCGGCATGCTTTTGTTCGGCATCTGCTGTCTGGGCTTTCAACAATCCACCTCCCACAGGGACTTAATCGTGGCTGACGAGCTTGCTCACGTAATTAAGGAGCGCCATCACGCGTGCATACTCCATGCGTGTCGGCCCGAGCACGCTGATGTGGCCTACTCTCCCGCCGCCTAAATGGTAGGTAGCAGTTATGAGCGAACACTCCCGCAGTTCCTCCACGGCGTGTTCTGAGCCGATACTAACAGAAGCAGACGGGCTCTTGGCGGACGTGACTAGGCGCAAGACTAACTGGTGCTCGTCTAACACCCGCATGATTGCCCTAAGCTTGGCAATGTCGCGAAACTCGGGCTGATTTAGAATGTTGGTCGCGCCGCCTAGCACAACTCTGTCGCCCTCACTGCGATTGACGCTGGCAATGAGCGAGTCCATAGCTTGCTCAAACGCAGTGGTATCGGCGCTTAAATGCCCGGCATAGGCCTCAAAACTCATGGCCTGCAGCCTTGCCAGCGGAAGACCGGCATAGTGGTAGTTAACATAGTTGCAGAACTCTAGGAGGTAGTACATAGGGAGGTCGGTGGGTAGCGTGAGCACTTCGTTGGCCACCATGCCGCTATCCACGATGAGCATCACCACAGCGCTGTTCTCACTCAGGGGGATGACCTGCATCAGCTTGAGTCGGGCTTGATGGTGCTCGGGACCAATGACGATGGATGTGTAGTTGGTAAGAGACGAAACAAGGCGCGCTAACGCATCGAGCATCACCTCTTGACCACGGAGTTTGCCGCCCAGATGGCGCTTAACAAGCTCCACATCCCTAGACGTTACTTCCGGCCAAGTCTCCATCGAATCTACGTAGAGCCGATAGCCGCGGTCGGATGGAACGCGCCCGGCAGACGTATGGGGCTGGGCAAGAAACCCGAGCTCCTCAAGGTCGGCCATTTCGTTGCGGATGGTGGCAGGGCTCACCCCTAAGGCGTGGCGCTTAGCTATGGTTCTTGAGCCTACGGGCTCAGCAGTCTGAATGTAGTCCTGCACAATCGCAAAGAGCACCTGTCGTTTTCGCGCATCTAACACTCTGCTCTCCACCGCCCCTCCGTCTTAGCACTCGTCACTGGAGAGTGCTAAAACTCACAGCACAAAAATACCACCGCCCGAGCAGCCTTGTCAAGTCCTACGATAGGAACTTAATGAGAATCTGATTGGCAAGCGGAAAGGCACGCGCAGTCAAGCGCACGGCCTCCTCCGTTACTTCCAGCAGACCCTGTCCGACAAGCTTGGCCATAACACTGCTGTACACTTCTACGCAATCACGCCCGAATCGCCGCGAGAAGCGCCCTCTGTTTACGCCTTCGTCTAACAAGCGTAACCCAAGGATTATCGTCTCGCTCATGGCCTTTTCCCCTGTCAGCAACTCACACGTTTGCACAGGCAGGCGACCCGCATTCAGGGATAGTGCGTATTGTGTAATATCCGGTACGTTAACCGAGCGCCTCCCGCCTATGTAACTCGCGGCGGATGGGCCTAGGCCTATATATTCCTCGTTGTGCCAATAGATGATGTTATGCTGACTTTGGCAGTTAGCGCGCGCAAAATTGCTGAACTCATAGTGCAGAAAACCCTGCGCCTCAAGGTACTCCCCCCCCGCGAGCATCATATCCGCTACGAGGTCATCGGTTGGGAGAGCCACTTCCCCCTGCGCTACGAGATCAGCCAAAGGGGTAAAGGGTTCCACTTGCAGGGCATAGACGGACACATGCGGCGCGCCCGCAGCCACAATTGTCCTCAGTGTATCTAGATGTTCGTACAAAGTTTGCCTCGGCAAGCCGTACATCGCATCGACGCTGTAGTTGCAGAAACCTGCGACGCGAAGGTTTTCCATGAGACGAAAGAAGTCGTCGCCGGTGTGACTTCGCCCTAACCGCGCTAGGTGATGAGGCTCCTTGGTCTGTAGGCCCACGCTGACGCGTGTTACACCGAGCGCATGCAATTCCTTTAAGTAGCGCCCATCAGTCGTACCAGGATTAAGCTCGAACGTAACCTCGCAGGCTCGTTCCCAAGTAAAAAAGCGGCCGCACTCCTTGAGGATGGCCGCAACTTTGTCCACGGACAGGCAACTAGGCGTGCCTCCGCCAAAGTAGATGGTATCGATAGGCCCGCCCCACATAGCACCTTTAATGCCGATTTCTTTGAGGAGAGCCTCCATGTACTGTGCAACGCGGGTGTCATCGATGGCCAGCGAGTAGAAATCGCAGTACAAGCACTTCCCGCGGCACAGCGGAACGTGAATGTACAGCCCGCGCCTGCTCATTCGTCTACCTTTAAGATGGCCATAAAAGCCTCTTGGGGTATTTCGACGTTGCCAACTTGCTTCATGCGCTTCTTGCCTTCCTTCTGCTTCTCCAAGAGCTTGCGCTTGCGCGTAATGTCGCCCCCGTAGCATTTCGCCAGCACGTCCTTGCGCATGGCCTTGACCGTTTCCCGCGCAATTATCTTAGCGCCAACCGCCGCTTGGATGGGGATATCAAACATCTGGCGTGGGATAATCTTGCGCAGTTTCTCCGTGAGGCCCCTGCCCTTTTGTTGCGCTCTATCGGCGTGCACAATACAAGAGAGCGCGTCAACAGGCTCGCCGTTAAGCAACACGTCGAGCTTGACGAGGTCGGCCTCGCGATAGCCGATGAGCTCATAGTCTAAGGACGCGTAGCCGCGCGAACGCGACTTAAGCTGGTCAAAGTAGTCGTAAAGTATCTCTGAGAGCGGGAGCTCGTAGGTAATGACGACACGTGTGGTGTCTAGGTACTCCATGTTCTTGAAAGTGCCGCGCCGTTCTTGGCAGAGCTCCATCATCGTGCCGATGTACTCCTCCGGCACAATAATCGAGGCCTTGACATAAGGCTCGTACATCATCTCGATTTTGTTGCTCGGCGGCAGATGGGCGGGGTTGTCAATAAAGAGCTCCTCGTTCGATGTGGTCAGCACGCGATACAGCGTATTAGGCGCGGTGGTCACAAGGTCCAGCTCGTACTCGCGCTCGAGCCGCTCCTGAATCACTTCCATGTGCAGCAACCCCAAGAAGCCGCAGCGGAAGCCAAAGCCGAGCGCATCAGAAGTCTCGGGCTCATAGATGAGGGACGAGTCATTGAGTTTAAGCTTGTCTAGCGCGTCGCGCAGCTCCTCGTACTGGTTGTTCTCACTGGGGTACAAGCCGCAGAAGACCATGGGGGTAATCTTGCGGTACCCAGGCAGAGCGCGCGGCGCAGGGTTGGCCGCACCGGTAATGGTATCGCCGACGCGAGTGTCTTTAACGTTCTTGATGCCGGCAATGCAGTAACCGACCATGCCGGGTGTAAGGGCAGGAACAGGCAAACGCGGCGGCGTAAACACGCCCACATCGTCTACTTCATACTCGCGCGCTGTGGCAATCATGCGGATTTTTTGCCCCCGTTGAATCGAGCCATTAACTACCCGCACGTAACTGATTACGCCGCGATACGAATCGTAGTGCGAGTCAAAAATGAGGGCTTGCAGTGGCGCGTCGATGTCTCCCTGTGGTGGCGGAATCTCCCGCACGATGGCCTCGAGTATCTCCGCAATGCCAACGCCCTCTTTAGCCGAGCAGAGAATGGCATTGTCGGTCGGCAGCCCAATGACCTCCTCGATCTCACGCAGAACTCGTTCGGGGTCGGCAGAAGAGAGGTCGATTTTATTAATTACCGGGATGATCGTCAAGTTGCTGTCAAGCGCAAGATAGACATTGGCTAGTGTCTGCGCTTCAATCCCCTGCACCGCGTCAACGACTAACAGCGCGCCCTCGCAGGCGGCGAGCGAGCGAGAGACTTCATAAGAGAAGTCTACATGCCCGGGAGTGTCGATTAAGTTAAGGGTATACTCCTCGCCGTCCTTAGCATGGTAAACAAGCCGCACGGCCTGCAGCTTAATCGTAATACCCCTCTCCCGCTCGAGGTCCATGTTGTCGAGCACTTGCTCCTGCATATCGCGCTCGGACATCGTGCCGGTGAACTCAATGAGCCGATCAGCTAGAGTGGACTTGCCGTGGTCAATGTGGGCAATAATACAGAAATTGCGTATGCGGTCCTGCAACTCGTTTCTCCTCACGCAACAAAATAACGCGCACGCCTGCGCTCTGCAGTATTATACCACATTGCGGCAGGTCATGCGCGTCAGAGTGGAGAACGGCGGGCGCTGGGTGCTGGAAGAGGGATCGTGCTCCGTGCTTCGTGCTCAGGGGAGGACGGAGGATGTGCCATGCCCACGCCCGAAAATTCATAGCTCAACACTCAAAGCAGAACGCTGGCGCCTAGTGCCTGGTGGCCCTCCATTATCTGAAGCGCACCGGAACACGCACCCCTTGCGCGAGGGGCATGACGCCGTCTTTGGCGCTGGTTGTGAGCCCCACAATGTACCCGCTGCCGGAACGCGGCAAAACTGTCGCAAGGTCAAGTTCTACCGGTCGAAACAGCACGTTCCAATGCGCTATCTCGACCAGGTCTACCTCAGCTAGGCGTCTTCCTTGCGCGTCGAGGATGACCAAGAAATGTCCTTGGTAGTGGTTGGTGTCGTGCCAAACCCGTAGTGTCTGTGGCAGCAGCAGAGGGCCTGAATCTGCGCCGCGGTCAAGTGCCAACAGCATGCCGCCGAGGTCAAAGAGATGTGGCTCCTGCAAGAGCTCGAGTGCATTTTGCCGTAAGAGTAGTTTTTCACCGATGACTTCATGCACTATCGCTTCCGGCAGTTCCGTCGCCAGCCTTAGTGACCTCTGTGTGATTGCAGAGCGGTAAGCGGCAAAGGCGGCATGGAGTTGCTTCCGGTCCGCCTCGTCTATCTCTTGGTTAGGCATGGCAACAAGCCCCGTGCCGTCGCTATAGACGCTGAACAGTGACCCCTCCGGCTTATCCAAGACGGCACGAAAATGCAGTATGCGTTCATCAACCGTCCAGTGCGCGGAGTGAGCTTCTATGGCAGGTTCCTGTGCTATCCCTAGTGCCTGCTGCACATCTTGTGGCGCCAAAGTAAAGACAGGGTCGGGCGTGTCGTATCTAAAGCCATACAGCGTGGCCGCGCCATTGCTGTCTTGGGCGATAACGGCTAAGCGGTTGCCTTGGTAAGACCATGCCAAACCAATGCCCCTGCCTCGTAAGGGCCTAAAGAACATTACCTCGCCTGCATCCGTAACAGCCCCGATAACTGTTACGGGCAGGGCATCCGGGGCTGTCGACAGCATGAAGCCTTGCCAGCGCCTCCCGACTAGCCCCGTCCAATCCCCGCTTGGGACGCCGTTAAGAAAAGTCTGTACACCTGCAAGGACATTCGCGTGCGCTCTCCAAAGAGTGAGGCCAAACCTGTGGTCGGTGAAGGCGCCAAACTTGTTCGCGGTAACCTCAGTCCATCTGTCGCGCAGCGCATTGGTGAAGCTTGCGCCGGAGGCTAAAGTCTCGCCGGTATTAATATCTAGCAGCAGAGAATCGCCTTCTGCCCAGTTGTAGACATAGATGCGGGGGTATTCGACGGTGGCGTGGCTCCAGTTTAGGGCAAGAATTTTCTCATGCAACCGCAAAGGAGCGCCGTTATCTGTCAGCGCATCCGCTTGCGCTCGCTCTATAGCTAAGCGCTCACCTGCTACCACTTCTAGCAGGCCTACCACCGGCGCAGGCTCCCCGTAGTCACCCAACGGTCGAAACCCCTCCACGGTGGGCAAGGTAACCGTAAGGGGATTTGTGTCGCTGAAGTTGCCATGCAGCCGATACTCGACTCCGACCACAATGTCGGCCATGCCTCTAATGTCAGAAACCTTTATAACCATCCTTCTGCCCAAGATGGCCTTGTGCGCGGCAGTGCGGCCTACTATCTCCCGTGCCCTAAACGTAGACGCATCTTCGATTTGCTCAATAACGACCACCCCAAGGAATTCCGCGCCTAGTGCAGGCAAATTTGGTCTTGACGCATATACGGCAATCACCGCAAGTAGCAGGACAGCTACCCCTGCCATTGCGACAACGTATTTTCGCTGCATGTTTGTTTACCCTCCTTTGATTCCTGTGCCACGTCCTATAGACGTGGCTTATTCGACAAACTTTACTCCCTCAGCAATTCTTTTGCTTGCTGCGTCCATTTCGGTGTAGACGACAAAAGTCTTGTCGCGAGGGTTTTCAAACACGATTCGTTTCAGTCCGTTGCTGTAGAACTCTAGTATAAAGGCCTGGTCATCAAGCACTTCGCCACTCCCCTTCCTAGCTGTTTAGGGTTAACAAGTATCTATGCCATAGTAATTCGCCCCATACTATGGAAACCCTTTATCGAACGCTTTCAAGACACGCGAAAGCCCACCTAGAGAATGCGCTCTCGCAGCTCCGACTACCGACCTTTCAGCATGGACTTAACATGGTCTTCTAGCGCACTTAATCCGCCTGTCACTCCCGCACGGCTAATCTCTGCCGCGAAGCGAGTGTCGCCGGTTACAATGTGACTGCCCTCGGCGTAGAAAATCCCTTGCGTGCCGCCTCTTACGAAGAACGTATGCGGCTGCCCGTCGTCCTGCTTGCCGAGAAACAACAAATACTCCCGCTCGTTTAGTAACCCGTCCATGCCGTAGCTCAGCGGGCCAAACTGCTGTATCTGCCGGATAATCCCTAGATTGCCAAGCTGAAAGATGACGATCTCC
>Ga0136715_1000105_pt1 | contig 16714 bp, 15 predicted proteins | sample SedPBSmetaG_FD_104916 | JGI IMG/M metagenome (GOLD analysis project Ga0136715, IMG submission 104916) | Freshwater sediment bacterial and archeal communities from Indian Creek, Illinois, USA to study Microbial Dark Matter (Phase II) -... | ecosystem: Environmental > Aquatic > Freshwater > Creek...
AACCTAAGATTACTCCTTCGGCTTCAAGGCTGGATAACGGCGGTTGGCTAAACCTTACCGTGTAGAATTCGCATCTACTTCATACGCTGCGCTTCGTGGCGCACAGAACCGTCACCGCGTCTTACACTTTTGCAAGACAAGAGAACCGTCACCGCGTCTTACAACCCAACAAGCTCTACCGGACAGTTCGCTTCGGTTTGGTACCTTGCTTTGTTATTATTTCAGAGAACAAGTTCTCCCACTGAGATACTACCTGTTCAAGGCTGAACTGGTTCAATACCCGTTGCCTTGCTGCTAGACCCATCGCTTTGCGCGACGCCGGAGAAGCTTCCATTAGGGTGCGCATAGCCGATGCTAGTGCTAGTGGATTGCCTGCCGGAGTAAGCACTCCTGTTATCCCATTGCGGACGATCTCGGGGACACCTCCTACATTAGTTGCAACTACAGGGAGACCACAGGCCTGGGCTTCAAGTAAGGACATTGGTAACCCTTCCCACCGTGACGACATCACGTAGGCATCCGCAGCATTCATCAGTTGCGGGATATCCTTTCGAACTCCCAAGAAACATACGCGCGATGTGATCCCAAGAGTAAATGTCAATTCTTCAATCTCATTTCTCATGTTTCCATCTCCAATAAGTACCAATAAGCCTGTTTCCTGTTCCAGCAATGCCAGTGCCTCAATCAAGGTGCGGTGGTCTTTCGGCGCTTCAAAGCGACCGACAGAGATCCACACAAATCTGTGTTCCCATCCTAGCTCCTTCCTCAATTCGCGTCTAGTGCCGGGATCAGGTCGAAAACAATCTGTATCCACTCCGTTGGGGACAACACGAATTTTTTTTCTCGGAACAGCCTTTACTTTTACATAGCGTTCCAGTCCGGATTGGCTGACTTGAGTGGTCAGGTCACACAATGGATCTGTCAACCGATATGCCCATTCTCGCCACGTCCGCTCGCGCGGCTGCGAAGCCTGTGCCGGAGCCTCATAGGTGCTGTGCGCGGTACAGACGAGCACGGGAACAAGAGCAACCAAACGTGCCAGACGGGCTAGGAGGTTAGCGTGGAACATGTGGGCGTGTACCACATCTGGTCGGAAATATCTCAAGAATCCGATAAGCTGGACCCACGCCCGAGGTACCGATTGCACACCTTTCATTCCCAGTGAAATTACCGGAATCCCCAGCTCCTCCAGATCTCTCACCCACGCACGCGGGGGGATTAGAGAAATAATCACTGGTTCCCATCCCCGCTGTTTAAGACACGTTGCCAATTGGAACACCTGGTTCTCAGCTCCAGCTACGGCAAGCCCTGTCGTAATTAACACTAATCGCATTTTTACAGTCGATCCCTCCTGCGTCAATCTTGCTAACCCCGCCGTCCACTGAGTAGACTACTGTATACCGCCATATGTTCGCGTACGATGACTTGGGGTGCGTGATGTTCCTCAATCCAACGGCGCGACTGCTCACCGACAGATCTCCGCAAGAAGGTGTTTTCTGCCAAAGTCTGCACAACTTCGGCAATCTCGTCTGCAGTTCGTGCGGTAAAAATCGGCGGAGGTTTGCTGTAAAAACTCTCGGCCATTTCTCTATCTACACTTGCTACGACCGGTTTTCCGCACGCCATCGCCTCGAGTGCCACCAGCCCGAATGCCTTAAGCCTGAACTGGTCCGCAACCACATCTGCGATCATGTACCAGTCCCGAAGGCTCATCTTATCCATGAGCGGAACCCAGCATACCCACTCTTCCAACCCTAGTTCCTTCACAAGCAACTGTGACCGCTTGAGATCCTTACCCCATTCACACATAACCAAGCACAAACTGCCTCCCCAACCTCGTGCCCAGCGTACTATATCCGCCCAAGCAGCGATCAGGCTATCGCTGCCCTTCACCTCCCAATCATGTCGGGTAGGACTAAAGCAAACGAAATCAACACCGGGCATCAATTTCGTTTGGAGGTCCTTGTATTCCTGCTGCGATGGGGAACGAAATTTTTCCGTGTCCACTGGGAGGGGTATATAACGGGCGTGCTTCAAACCAAGAGCATTCACAGCTGAAACCATATCGATGTTCGAGTACAAGATTATATCTGCCTTTTGGTATGCTATTCGAAGCAATCTCCCGACCCAGTTGCGGCTTAGTGCGCTTATGTTCAAATCACCACCAACACAGTACGCAACCACTAGCCTCTTACTCTGGGCAAGGCAAAGGATAATATCATAATTGTATGCCTGAAGGATATCATAATCGCGTCCCTGCCTAACTATATCCACAATCTGGTGGAAACGGTGAGCAAACGGAAACGGAATCCTCCACCGGCCCAAACAAAAACAGTGTCGAATCTTGCTTGAGTAGTAACGCGCCCATAGCGGTTCACCCTCCGGTTCAGACCATAGAGGTTGGTAAGTAATATGATCGGTTTGATCGGTGAGAAGGTCGGCTTGAATGCCCACCGCTCGCATAAACTTCGCATTGAGAAACCCAATGTTGTTTGTGTTCCCAAGATGGAGAACACGCCATGCCCTCGTCTCCATAATTTTCACCTGTTTGTCCTGTGTGACAGAATCTCATTGTAGAGTCGCAGGTGTTCGCGCGCAACCACGTCCATACTATGGTATCGCATAAACCAGTCACGACTCTGCTGTCCGAGTTGTTTTCGTCTCACAGCATCTTCCACAAGCGCCGACACTTCCCGAAAAACCTCGTCTTCATCTTCAGCCGAGATCAGCGGTGGTAGCTCAGGGAAGCACCAATGGTGTACCTTAGGCTTAAAGTTAAGTATTACTGGCTTACCACACGCCATTGCTTCCGCAGTGGCTAATCCGAACGTCCCAATGGCAAATTGGTCGAGAATCACGTCTGCTGCTTTGCACCATTCGGCTAGTTGAGGTTTTGTAAGCATAGGTTGCCAGAACACCTTGTCATTAATTCTCTCCCGGCATACAAGATCCCGACTTCTCTCCAGGTCGTTTCCCCAAGCTGTCAAGATAAGCTTAATAGGCGCCTTATGGTTCCGGAGTAACTTAGCTACTCCGCGGATCATCACGTCACTCCCCTTAATATGCCAGTCTTGCCGTGCTGGGCAGAACAAGATGAGAACGTCTTTACCCAATAATCTCTCTATCTCATCTCTCACAGATGACTTACCGGGTCGGAACTTTGATTCGTCAACAGGATGGGGGATAAACACGTACCTCAGACCAAGTTCCTCAGCAATGGGTTGCGTATCAGGATTGGTCAAGACAACTTTATCTGCCCACTCGTAACCAGCCCGTAACAAGCGGGGATCGAACGGACCGCTGTCGCCGAAAATCATTGTACGGAGAGGCGATCCGTAGTCCACTGCGATATAAGGCTTCCGCGGGAAGTCGACTAGGCAGTCGATTGGATCGGCTCCGTAAGCAACAACAATGTCGTAGTCTGAAACGACCTTCTCATGCCGATAGATGTCGAACAGGCAACTAGACATAATGAAATTGATCTCAGACAAACCGCGCCGGCCCAAGCTATCGTTGACCACTTGGTGCCTATGCCAGCTTAACCTTGTATTCAGGCACGCTTCCATGTGAGATATAAACTGATCCTCATCTGAAAAAGGCAGTTGATGCCAAGTAGATGTGGGCATTGTCTTTACCCAAGACGGACGCTGCCATCCATTCCTCATCCTAACCCTAGTCCAGTCAGGAGTGGCAAATTGTATCTGTGCAGGATCGAAGTCACCTTCCTCCCACTCCGGATACGAAACAGCAGGAAGCCCAGCCATAGGCACGAAGATATCTGCTTTTAATCCTCTTTCCCTTAAAGCCTTCACCGTGAGATATGCGATGTTGGCAACATTTCCCAAGTGAACTATTTTCATCGTTTATCTCCCTCTAAAACGTAGACGATCCTGCTCCAGTGCCTTCTGACGACCTCTTTCCAGGACATTACGGTATAAATCAACGTAAGCCCTAGCTGTCCTCTCCCCAGTAAAATATTTCTCAATCCATCGTCTGCCCCTCCACCCCAACTCTTTACGCAGTGCCGGTTCTCGTATCAACTTCTCAAGCCACCCTAGGATCTCCTTTTCCCCAAAAGAACTGCACAACGGCGGTGGCTCAGGATAGCACCATGCATGTGCCTGAGAAGAAAACGAAGTCACTATCGGCTTCCCGCATGCCATCCCCTCGAAGCATATCCGTCCTGGTGTATCTAATACAAACTGATCCAAGATCACATCAGCTGCCCGATAATAATCGCGCATTAGAGTTCGGCTCATTAGCTCCGACCACACAACCTTGCTCTCGATTCCTAGTTCCGCTATCAAGCGCTTTGTCCCTTCCACATCACCCCACCGAATGAGTATCAGCACTGCCGACTGTCCATACTGCATACTTGTCAACAGACTGAACGCACGCAGGACTTTGTCTATCCCCTTCTCCGCCGGCTCAAGCCGTGCCGGAGCAAAGACTACCATAACATCCCTCCCGTAGCTTTCCTCCAGCTTAGTGCGAACCGGCGACGACCCAGGGCTATACTTCTCTTCGTCCACAGGGTGACCAATGAAATGATAGTTCTTAAGACCCAGTTTTTCTGCTGCGTCGCGCGTATCTGGATTCAATAAGACAACCGCATCAGCAAGCTGATAAGCAGCACGAAACAGCCTGCCCTGCGTGGATTCTTCGAATACAATACTACGCAACGGCTGCCCGTAGTCGAGAATCACATATGGCTTCGATGGATATCTCAACAAGCAATTTATGACACTATATGACTGGACTTGAATTAGATCGTAGCCGCGTGCAACCCTCGCCCATCTCTCGATATCAAAGAACCGACTTGTGTCATGAAAACTCAGTTCGTTAATCCCTAGTCCACGCAATGCAGCATTGACAACGTTGTGCTGGCGCCACTTCATCCGACCGTTAAGCTTCCACTCCTGCTCCTTTATCCATGGATCCCATTCTGCATGTGGAAGACGGTACCATGTCAAGTCGGGCATTTCCTTAATCCAAGTTGGCCGATTCCACTCATTCTGCACCTTTAACCATGCCCACTTCGGGTACCGGTTAGGAACGACATCTGCGGCGAAAGCACACTCTTCCCACTCTGGAGTCGCCGTGCAAAAGTCTTGCTTTGGCAGGTATAGATCGGCGGCTACCTCTATACTGTGCAAGAATCGGGCTAGCAAGTACTGGTTATTATTAATATTGTCGAACAACGCAATCCTCATGGCGATGAGTCCCCTCCCTGGATGTTGACTAAGTACTCGATCACTTTCTCCAGACGGTTCGCCCGTCCCTCACTCGAAAGGATGGATTTGTCCTCGCTCAATGCTTGTGTCAACTGAACATGTGCTTCCTGCCGAGCGAGTAGACTGCGGAAGGCCAAGTTCAACGTCTTCACATGGCGTTGAAACTCTTCGATGACTACCCGCGCATCTTGTTCGGTATTGTTCATCGGAGTGAAAAACGTGTGGAGAAAATCGATATGTACATTTATCTCCCGCAGAAGGAGAATCCATTCCTCTTGCAGGATATCACTCCCGACGAATGGCAATTGAGATTCACGAATGCGTAAAAGGAGAACATGTTCCTCTTTCGTGGACAGTAACTCCCTCATGGGTTCCGTGACTTCAATAAACTTCATCCCTTGACCAAAGCTAGGATTTGCATCCTTGACCTCCTGTTGATCATCTCCCTGGATGTTAACTAAGTACTCGATCACTTTCTCAAGGCGGTTCGCCCGTCCCTCACTCGAAAGTGTGGATTTGTCTTCGCTCAATGCTTGTGTCAACTGAACCTGTACTTCCTGCCGAGCGAGTAGACTGCGAAAGACCAAGTTCAACGCCTTCATATGACGTCGAAACTCTTCGATGACTATCCGAGCATCCTGTTCGGTATTGTTCATCGGGGTCAAAAACGTGTGGAGAACATCGATGTGAGCGATTGTCTCTCGCAGAAGTAGAATCCATTCCTCTTGCAGTGACAGTATCTTCTCCAAATCCTTCGAGACTTTAGCAATTTTCTCTACACGCCCGAGATCTGCTACTCGTACTCCATAGCCCTCCATCAAATTATCTTGGCTTGTCTGACTTGCCTTTTCATCGCCTACTTTCATCGCGGATTGACCGTGTCTTCTCAACCGCACTACTAGAGGCAAATAGACGCATGCATATATTTTTCTGCCCAACGGCAATCGACAAAGCACAATCCGAAGTGCTTTCTTCACTCTCTTGAACATTTCTCAAACCTCGCTCCCAGACATCTCCAAATCCCAATAACCCTTCACTTTCGCTTTTCTCTAGACATTAATCAGACTATTTGCTTCCAACACGAGGTTGAAAAGCAGAATAAGCTAAAATAAAAATAGTTGCATCACAAAAGATCATTCAACCTAATTCACGTTTAAACAGCATCGCATTTCATGTATTTTCTCGCCCGCTCTTTTCAGCTAGTCTGTTCACTGGGTTAACAGAATTTCCCGGTATAACTGTATATGCTTCCTTGCGACGATTTCCCAACCATGATGTTGACATACCCATTGTCGGGATTTCTCCCCTTGTGCCAATCTCCATGCCAGATTATTGACCAAAGCACTCGTCTGTTCACCGATCTCCTGTTCCGTTAATGCTGCAACAACCGGTGGCATGACTGGAAAACAAGGCTCGTGTAACGCCGGTTTGAAATAAACTACGACCGGCTTTCCGCATGCCATAGCTTCTGCAGTCGTCAGTCCGAACGTGCCGAGGACAAACTGATCCATCACCACATCAGAGCCCCGGTAGTAGTCGATCATTTTCAACTTGGAAAGCAGGGGACTCCAAATTACCTTGTCTTCAATACCTTCGCTCAAAATAAGTTCACGGCTCTTCTCAACGTCTTCTCCCCATTTGGTCAATACTAGCACAATCGGCACACGTTCCTCACGCATTACACGAGCTACTCCGCGAATCATTCGATCATTTCCTTTCACCGACCAATCGTGACGAGCTGGGGCGAATATAACCTTTATGTCACTACCGTACTTCAACTCCAGTGTTCTGCGAATGGTCGACGAACCTGGGGTATATTTACCCTCGTCTACCGGATGAGGAATAAACACCCAATTGTTAACTCCCAGCCGATTGGCAGCTGCAATTACATCGGGATTAGTGATTACCACTCGCTCTGCCTGCTGGTATGCAGCCGTCAAAAGCTTGCCCCGAACGGAGTCTTCGAATGGAATATCGCGCATAGTACCAAACTCATACGCTATAAACGGGCGACGTGGGAAGTCCGCAAGACAGGCGATTGGTTCTATCCCGTAAGCCTGCACAATATCGCAACTCTGAGCAATTTCTCGAAACCTGTTGATGTCAAAATATCTCATGATATCAAAAGGAGAAAGATTGATGTCGACTCCCCTCTTTCGTAATGCCCTCGTCACAACACCATACTGTTTCCCAATTGAAAGTAATCGGTTTGCTCGATTTTCCCACTTCCCAAGGATTCCTCGCAACCCCGGGTGCGAACAATCTGCCATCGGGATCCGCACCTGCAGAATTCGACGGTTAGGGACCATGCTGATAGAATGTGTCCAGTCCTGCTTATGGTATGTTTGGATGGCCATCTTATTCCGCCAGTCTTGATCCAACACTTCACATTCACCTTTCATAGTCGCCTCTTCCCACTCCGGCTGAGCAAGACAAAGATCAAAATCATAATAGTATAGGTGCGCATCTATGTCTAGGCGTCGGAGGAACTTGACGTTGAGATAGGCGATGTTCGCAACGTTCCCTATATGCGCTACCCTCATATCATATTCCCTTGAATCGAGATCATGTCCTTGACAACCGCCCTCAGACCTTCTCGAAGCGGTGTAAGGCCATTTTTCTTTACTCCATAAAGCTGGTGCATGAGTTCATTGTTAGCAACAAGATCCGACATAAAGGGATCCGTCGCATAATTGAACAAAGGCTTCTTGTCAGCCAGTTCACCAATAAGCTCAGCTATATTCAGCATACTAATTTCTTCATCGCCTGCCACATTGACAATGTGGTTCCCCTGAACCGATAGTGCTCGCTCGATCAACTCCACAAGGTCGCCAACATAGATCGGGTTGATGCATGGTTGTCCTTCATTCACTAAGTCTACCGGTTGCCCACAAAGTACCCTACCAGCAATCATTGGGATGCGCCGCCCTCGCTGGCCAGGACCATATGGAAAAAACATGCGCAGGATATGAGTGTTAAAGAAATCTTTGTACGTTCCCACCAATAACTCCGCACACATCTTGCTAACCGTATAGAAGTCCTTGATCTGAAGATCACTATCCTCTCGAAATTGTCTTGTCCCAAATCCATATAAGCTTCCCGACGAGGCATATATGAAGGATTTTATCCCAGCCTTTCGTCCGTACTCGAGGAGCTCTAAAGTACTGGTCGTACTTCCTGCAAAAAACTCCCTTGCTTTATCAGGAAAGGTAACCTTTGTTTCGGCCAAATGAACAATCGCATCTAAGTTATCCGAGAAATCCAATAAGCTGGGTTCCAAAGGGTAAGCAAGGTCAGCGAATAGAATTTTGCAGCCACGTAGCTTAGGCAGCTCTTGATAAGGCTTTCGTACCAAACATAGTAGATCGTGTCTTTCAGTCAACCGCTTCACAAGGTGTTGCCCGACAAATCCTGTTGCTCCAGTAATCAAGACCCTCATCTGCTACTCCTTACCTCGCGAAAGTTGAGTATCGTACCATTCTATGGTCCTCCGTAGACCCTCATCGATGTCCACCTCAGGTTCATATCTTAAGAGTTCTCTTGCCTTGGAAATGTCAGGAACGCGTAATTCTACATCTGGCACCCTTGGAACATGCGTGATAGATGAAACTGATCCCGTAAGCTGAATGATCTTCTCTGCAAGCGAGCGAATAGTCAGCGTGGCACGTGGGTTGCCGATGTTGAACGATTCTCCCTGTGCATTCCCACATGTGAGAACCAAAATCGTTGCCTTTACCATGTCGTCCACAAAACACCAAGACCTGACCTGATTGCCCTCCCCTTGAATTTCCAAAGGCTCTCCACGAAGACAACGTAGGATGAGGTTCCGAATTGCTCCCTCCCCAATTTGTCCAGGGCCATACACATTGAACGGTCGCACTATGGCAATACACAAGCCGTGTTGCAGCGCATAACTGTGAGCGAGATACTCGCTTGCAAGCTTTGAGACAGCATAACTCCATCGCGGTTCTCCGTTTATCCTCACCGTACTTGGTGATCTCTCACTAGCGTTAAACGCCTCCACTCCATACACTTCGCTTGTTGAAAAGTCAACGAATCGCTTGATATTGGGTATTAAACTCTTCTCTTCGAGTGCCCGTAAGACGTTGTATGTCCCGAACATGTTGACCTCCAATGTCCGAATCGGGCTTTTGGTAACAGTATTGATTCCCGCTATAGCTGCCATGTGAAGGACCATCGTTGTTTTCACCGGGATGGCTGCTTTCAGATTCTGAAAGTCCAGCACATCACCTTTTATCATTTTGAGATTGGGATGCCCCTTGAGTTCCAACAAATGAAGCGCATTGCGCGATAGATTGTCATACACATGAATTTCGTTATCAGCAACCAATCGCTTGATCAGATTAGCACCAATGAACCCCGCGCCTCCTGTTATGAATAGTGTCTCTCCTTTAAACATCGTTTAAGCCCCTTTCCCGCTGAGTAATCTTGTAATAGTCTGTGTTACGAAAACTACTTCTTCCAAAGTAATCTCGGGGAACATAGGAAGTGATAGAACCTCCCGACTCGCCCGTTCGCTTTCCGGAAGGTCCCCCTCCCTGTAGCCAAGATAGTGGAAGCATTCCTGAAGGTGAAGCGGGAGAGGATAGTATATTTCTGTCCCAATCCCTTGTTCCTCCATCCACCCCCGAAGAGCATCTCGTTTTCCATTGAGCACACGAATGGTGTACTGGTGGAAGATATGACTCCGATCATCTGAGCAAAACGGCACATTAAGATTTCTTATCCCTCCTAAGGACTCATCGTACCACGCAGCCACCTTTTGACGGACAGCAGTCCATTGTACAAGTTTAGGCAATTTTGCCCTAAGGATCGCAGCCTGTATTTCATCAAGCCTTGAATTGTAGCCTACCATACGATGGTAATACTTAGGTTTAGATCCATGTACCCGCAGCAAACGTATCCGCTCAGCCAACTCGTCATCATTCGTTATCACCATTCCACCATCACCATAAGCACCCAGATTCTTCGTTGGGAAAAAACTAAAGCATCCCGTATGTCCAAGCGATCCCGCCTTTTGGTTCTTGTACACGGCGCCAATGCTTTGAGCTCCGTCTTCGATTACATTCACGCTATATTTACTAGCTATCGTCATAATCTCATCCATGTCCACCATCTGACCGTAAAGATGGACGGGAATGATGGCTTTAATCTTAATCCCTAGTCTGTGGTGTGAACTGCATGATTCGTGGTTCGTAGAAAGTATGTACCTGACATGATCAGGATCAAGGTTATAGGTGCGTGGATTGATATCGCAAAAAATAGGTGTTGCTCCAACGTTGTGCACCGCTCCTGCGGTAGCGAAAAAGGTAAAACTTGGCACAATAACGCCATGCCCCGGACCAATACCTAGCGCCTTCAGCGAGAGAAGTAAAGCATCTGTACCGCTGGCCACACCAATTGCGTGCTTGACATCACAAAACTCTGCTACTTCACTTTCGAGAAACTCTACCTCCTGCCCCAAAATGAACCGACCTGACTGGATAACCCGACGGATCCCTTCTTCGATTTCAGCCCTGATCGCCTCGTACTGTCGTGTTAGATCAAGAATTGGAATCTTCATTGTTCCTCCTTTATGTTTATCATTCCCTTATCTGCCCATCGGTACCGTCGATTGCACTCGCTGCACTCAGCCATATCGCTTTTCCGAATGATCGGCAAACCGCATCGACATCTCCATCCCATCATGCGGGCTGGTACTCCTCCGACCAATGCATATGGGGGTACATCCTTAGTAACAACAGCTCCGGCTGCCACGAAAGCCCCTTCGCCGATCGTCACCCCACATATAATAGTCGCATTAGCCCCAATCGAAGCCCCCATCTTAACTACGGTACGGACATAGTCCTCGGGCTGATTGCGGGGAAATGCGGATCTCGGGGTTCGGATATTGGTGAAGACACAACTCGGACCGCAGAATACATGGTCTTCCAAAACTACACCATCGTAAACAGAAACATTGTTCTGGATCTTCACGTAGTTTCCGATCTTCACTCCCCTAGCCACGAACACGTTCTGGCCTAAGCTGCATCCATTGCCGATCTCAGCCCCACTGCAAACGTGTGAGAAGTGCCAAACCTTTGTCCCAGCACCAATGACAGCTCCCACATCAATGTAAGCCGACTCATGTACATACAAATCCATCATGCTTCCTCCATCTGCCACACGGCTTGTTCGATCACGCGTACAACATCCACAGCACTCCTGACGTCACTCAATGGCTGACGCCCATAACGGATACATTCCAAGAAATGTTCTATCTCGAGGGTTAAAGGTTGTCCACTTCCATGGAATACCACCTCATCCCCCTCGTCCACTGACATCAAGTCATTGCCGAACCGCTTTCTATGAAGCATGACAATCTGTCTTCCCTCATCGTATGTCAGCATCCCACGAGAACCAACAATCGTCAGCCGCCGATGCTTCTCTGGCCACAACCACGAGGTATGGAGATGTGCCCTAACACCGCCTGAAAATAACAGGTGAACATACACATCATCCTGGATCTTTGTCTGAAGAATTGCCTGCCCCTGTGCAATAACCTTCTGAGGTGACTGTCCTACTAAATTTAAGAGAACAGCAATATCGTGAATTCCTAAACTCCACAAAACATTTTCCACAGTGCGTACTATACCGAAATTCAGTCGCTCTTGGTGAAGGCTTACTAGTTCCCCGATGACTCCCGCACCGATCGCACTTTTAATCCATCCAATTGCTGGCTGAAAGAGGAGAATGTGTCCCACCATGACAATTCGCCCCATCTCATCTGCCAACTTGGCCACCTCCTCGGCCTCGCTAGACTTCAACGCCAAGGGTTTCTCAACAAAAATATGTTTCCCTGCACACAACGCTTCCTTAGCTAGAGTCACATGCGTGGAGACAGGTGTCGCCAAACTCACGATCTCAATCATCCTATCGTTTAGCACGCTCCCATATGATGGAGCGACCGAAATGCCCGGATGCTGGTCTGCTATTGTGCGCAACGATTCAGCATTCACGTCGAATACTGTTACCTGCTCTGGCCCAAGGATCTCACACGCCACTCGCACAAGGTTCTTACCCCAGTATCCTGTTCCTATGACTGCCATTCTCATGTTCCCAGCCTCCTAACCTTCGATGTCTTGTGTCCACGAAAAACATTTCTGGTATCGTAGATTGCCTTCGCATGTTCTAGAACAAATTCATAGTCCACATTGCTATGATCAGCAGTGATAATGATAAGATCTTGATCTCGAATGTTTTCTGGGGTTAGCACAATCGAGCGGTATATTGTATCACCAATCTCCTCCTCAGGAATGTAAGGGTCAAAGTAAGACAAATCTGCACCTCCGCTAAGAAGATGCTCTCCCACCTTGAGCGCGGGTGATTCCCTGCTGTCATCAACATCGCCCTTATACGCCACACCCAATAGCAGAACCTTTGAGTTCTTGAGGGGTTTTCCATGTTCGTTTAGGAATTCCACGACCTTCATGACCACGTGATGGGGCATGCTATCATTGATCTCCCCAGCAAGCTCGATGAAACGTGTGGAGAAATCATACTCCTTCGCCTTCCAAGAAAGATAAAATGGGTCAAGAGGAATGCAATGCCCACCGAGCCCAGGGCCTGGGTAAAATGGCATATACCCAAAGGGCTTAGTCTTTGCTGCCTCAATCACTTCCCAAATGTCAATTTTCATTCTCTCACATAAAAGAGCCAACTCGTTAATCATAGAGATATTAACAATCCGAAAGATGTTCTCCAAAAGCTTTTCCATCTCGGCAACTTTAGGTGATGACACAACATGCACCTTCTCGTTTACAATCTGCTCATATAGTGCCTTAGCCAATGCAGAGCAATTAGGCGTCACACCTCCAACTACTTTAGGGGTGTTCGTAATCCTAAACTTCTTGCTTCCAGGATCAACTCGCTCCGGAGAAAAAGCAAGAAAGAAGTCAGTACCTATAGTAAACCCTCGGCTTAAGATGGGGGGCATGATGATCTCCTCGGTCGTACCAGGGTAGCTCGTGCTCTCTAAAACCATCAGTTGGTTGGCATGCAAATGCGGTAGGCACTGCTTGACAACATCCTCGATGTAGCTCGTGTCAGGCTGTTTACTTCGCCCCAATGGCGTTGGCACACAGATAGTAACCACATCTGCCTCACGTACGACTTCATAATCCGCACATGCTTTTAGTCTACCTTGCTGAACCACTAGATTTAGTTCTATTTCCAGAACGTCAGGGATATAATTCTCTCCTCGGTTTACCTTTGTTATACGATCAGGAAGCATCTCAATTCCCACCACATTAAAGCCTGCCTTCGCTTTCTCAACTGCTAAAGGAAGCCCAACGTAACCTAAACCGATCACGCATATTTGCGCACTTCTATCACTCAGCTTGCGCATCAACTCAACTTGCACTAATTAATTCCTCCTTCTAATAATTTCTCGCTTACCATTTGCTATATTCAGTATATGACTAGAACACACGGATTTGTTTCCTACCGACATCATCACCTCCCTACCGGAGGGAACCCTTGCACATTAATGTGCTCTACAAACGTCATGTAGTCAATTTTGTCTAAGTTACCCTATTGTAAGTAGGGTAATGCAGAACATTATAACAAGATTCAAGGTTGTTGCTTCTAATTTTCAACAATAATTTGGAAACTACTGGTGCTTTAACAAAACATTCTTAGAAATCAGTTTGATACTATTTGATTTCCATATGCTTTTGGTAAACTCCTTCATTTCTATCTTGTCAATTTTACCCTTGGGTTTTTAAATACGCTTCCACAACCAGTCCCGTTTCGCCTTCCGCCCGTATTTCACCCTGCTCCAGCCAGATCGCCCTATCACAGACTTTTTTTATAGCATCCATGCTATGCGAAACGTAAACAGTGGTGACTCCACCTTTAATGAGCTCCATTAATGCATTGCCAGATTTTTTCCGGAACGACTCGTCGCCCACCGCCAAGATCTCGTCTATTAATAATACTTCAGGAGAAGTATGAATGGCAATAGAGAATGCTAGTCGCATCTGCATGCCGCTTGAGTATGTCCTGATCGGCATATTGATAAACTCACCCAGTTCCGAAAAAGCGGTGATCGCAGCCATACGGGCACGAATCTCCACTTCTGTATTACCTAAAAGAACACCGTTTATGATAATATTCTCTATACCGGTTAAATCCGGATGAAAACCCCCACCAAGTTCAAGCAACGGTGTCCTCTTGCCACTGACCTCAATGCTACCCTCATTCGGATGTGCGACACCTAAAAGAAGTGTAAGTAGCGTACTTTTCCCCGCTCCGTTTCTTCCTATAACCCCAAGACTCTCACCCTTTTTGACTAAGAGACTAACACCCTTTAATGCCCAAAAACGATTATTGTTGTCTTTTAAAAACTTAGGTGCATTGACAACAAACTCCTTTAGTCCGGGTCTATCTCGTCGCATGGGGAAGCTTTTCCATAAGTTTTCAGCTTTAATCACTATAACACCTCATCCAGTTTTTTATCGAGTTTTTTGAAGACTAAAATCCCTGTGAGCAAAACCACTACTGCAGTTATCATAGAAACAAATATATATTGCCAATTAAGTATGTTATTCAAGAAAAGATCCCGCCATGCTTGCATCAGGTAGGTTACTGGATTCATGACCAGAAATAATCGAATTTCCTCTGGCACTGCCTCAAGGGGATATACAATGGGCGTCATCCAGAAAAGTAGACTGATTAGCACATTAACCAGGTATTCTAGATCGCGGAAAAAAGCGTTTGCTATTGAAATAATGAGAGAAAGGCCATAAATAATGATAAATTGAACTATCACAAGCACAGGTATTCCTATGAGCCAGTTCAATGATGGTGTGCTTCCGTAATAGTAAGTAAGCACAATCAGTACAGGCAACGAGAAGATGAAATTCACAAGCTGAGCTATAATAGTAGCAAGCAACAGAAAATGTTTTGGGAAGATAACTTTTTTTATCAGAGAAACATTACCTATAAAAGTGTTTGATGACATGGCCACTGAAGCGGAAAACCATGTCCATGGAAAAAGAGCGGCCAGTAAAAAAAGTATAAAATTCTCTACTTCAAATCTCATAAATACACTAAAAGCCACAAAAAGAACCAGACTAGTCAGCAAGGGGTTCAATAGCGACCATAGAAATCCCAGATAAGTTCTTTTGTATCTTAGAGTAATTTCTTTTTTAACCAACAGCTTTAAAAGATCAAACTGTTGTCTGTTTTTTTTGTTCATTCTCATATTGTTATGTCTCTCCGTTCTTTTTGCCATTGATTGAGTATCCAATTCTCAGAAATGAAAGTCGTTGAAACAATGCTTGGAATCTTTTCATGCATAAAACCCTTACCCCTTTCATATTGTTTGTCGGTGTTCAGCAAGGCTGAAACCATTAATACTGCTTGGTTATTTTAACTGAAAAAAGTAATTTCACCTCTTAGTCCCCAAATCTGTCAGAATAATGAATTAGCAAGCGGGAATAGGTCATTTATTACCACTAAATCAAAGCCATTTGGCTTATAGGTTTGTTCTCTTTCGTTATATCCGCAAAAGTGACAGAATAACGAAAATAATATCTGAAGTTGACCTTTCATGTGCCTTCGACCTTTACAAACACTTTTATTCTTCTAATCCTTGGGGACGTGTTGTAGAATTTCGATCGCAGGATGCCTTATGTCACCGCTTATAATGTATCTTGTAGGATTCTCATTCATTTACAAACGGGTCAAGGAACGTAAAGATATATCACGATATGCGTATTTATCAGGTTTTGAATCCGGAAGGATACCTTCCAAAGCTTACTTCTTATGGCTTACTTTAAACCTTTTTAGCAGGCAAGCCCCCCGATGCTCTAAACTCTGTAAAGAACTTTACACAAGAAGAGCACGTTTCAAATCCGTAAAGGTAATACAGCCCTCAATAACGGATTAAAGTCACCTTTATTACGCGGTGCGAAAAACTTCTTTGAAGGACTGTCTTGGCATGCATGATCCAACATACAAAATCCATAGCTGAAAACTTCAAAGTATAGACTACTAGAAAAATACCGCTTAATCCTTAGGAAATTCACACCTGTATTCATGTGCTTATCGAAGCTTTGCTGTTTTACATTGGCATATTTTTCTTATCGACTCTACCTTTTTTAATTTCCAAGGTTCAATTCTTCTTCATTACTTTTATGCTAATTACTGCCTATTGATTGAATCCCCATATTTCAACATCATACTACGGAAAATATGAAGATTTGTCAATGTTATTTCCCTACATACTCTTATCCCGCATCAGCATGACCTTTATGGTATGAAGCAATATCTGTAGATCTTTTATAGGTGATTTAATCTTGGCGTAAAAAAGGTCATATCTTAGCTTATCCTCGACGGAAGTGCTGTATTTACCCTCAATCTGAGCAAATCCGGTTATGCCCGCCTTTATTTGGTGCCTGTAATCATATCCGGGA
>Ga0136715_1000106_pt1 | contig 16696 bp, 10 predicted proteins | sample SedPBSmetaG_FD_104916 | JGI IMG/M metagenome (GOLD analysis project Ga0136715, IMG submission 104916) | Freshwater sediment bacterial and archeal communities from Indian Creek, Illinois, USA to study Microbial Dark Matter (Phase II) -... | ecosystem: Environmental > Aquatic > Freshwater > Creek...
TTGAAGGGGATGTTCATGGTTTCACTGACGGAAAATTAGTGGGCAGATTAATCGAATAGCTCTTGGTGTTTCTTTGAAAATTATGCTATGTAGAATCTGCAAAATAAACTCCAAGAAGACGTCGAGTGTGATGGTGCCATTTATGAATAAAATCAGTCCCTTTCACGCGAGATGAGAATTTACTGTCAAGTACTGTCCGAGCTAAAATCAATTTCTTTGCAGTAATATTAAATTAATTAATCCGGCTTACCGCGTTGAAATTTTGGCCAATGCTTGTGAAAACCAAGCAAAATCTCTTCAAACTGAAATTCAAATCGCCTATAAAGGTTAATAATTGGTATATTGGCCGCTGAGATTAATGTATGCGCTTCTCGAACGCCACGAAGTCTGTTTAAGCGCAGTGCATCCGCCCATAATGACACGGCTAGAAGCGCATGACTGCGCTTAGTGCCGGTTAGAACCAGATCGACTCTCTCACCCTCATCGCGCTGAATGTGCAGCCCAATCACCTCTCCCTTTAATCTGTAGCTATAGACCTCATGCTGCTGCACCAACAAATCCGACAGCCAATTTCTATAACGTAGTGCAGCCAGCGCCTGCGCGATCCAGGGATCCTCGTGCATGCGACCGTACTTGAAGTCGGTGGCTAAGATGGTGCGCAAGGCCTCGTGGTCTTCCTTGGTTGCCGTCTCCAGCAATGGGCCCGCGCGGATCAGGCGGTCAAATGAGACGCTGCTTTGAAGCTTGTGATGACGAATTCGGTAGCTTGACTCAGCGAAGTAAAAACCGGACTGGTGCATCACCTGCTTGAGCAAGCGAGTTGGTTCAAAGCGCCCGTAGGCGAATTGCAGGTTCTGCGCCTGCGCCCAACTCTCGAATTGTCCGAGCAGATCCAGCCCGGCGGCCTCTTGCGAAACGATAAAGCGGGTGATCTCAGCGCAGGGAAATCCAAAAACACGCTCATCCCATGGGGTTCGGCGGCACTCTAGGGCCGCGTGGTTATTTTCCAGACGGAGCATGGTGGTCAAAGAAAGAAGGCAGCAGCAGCTTACGGCTGAAGGCTGTGATTAAATCATGACCATCCCACACTGGCGCGAAGGACAGGGCCTCACCTATTGAAACGATACGATCAATAGCCCTCGCCGGTAGCGCCAAGGTCAATTCCAACAACTGTGCTCGCGTGAAACCATGCACTGCCAACGTCTGTTCTTTGTAGGTCAACTGTGAAGCCAGATCGACCAGATGGGGCAAGCGCATCTCAAGAAACAGACCATTGCCGCAGTGCAGGGTCTTTGCAGCTTCGTCCAGTGGACGTTCTACCATCAGCCGAAGGGGTAGGCCTGGCAGCAACCCAGAAACTCCATCTGGGCGCGCAAGGGCTGAACCGGCATATTCGAAGCAGGCAGCCACGCGAGCAAAGCTCATTGCCTCTGTGTTTTCGGGCTGACGCCGAACCAGCATCTGCTCAAAAGCCGTCCAAAAGCGCGCACGGGCTACATCGATTCGATCGGGTGTACCGATCCAAGCCACTAGACGCGGCGAGGAACAGGCCTGCTGTTTGAACCAGAAGGTATCGTTATAAAAGCGACCAGCTAAGTGTGCCAGCGCCGTCTCGTCAAGCCGAAGTAGCGCCTCGGAGTCAATGGCGCAGGCCGAGAAGCGGTCGGGGAAGCAAATTTCGGTAGCTGTCGGGCGCAACGGGACGGCTCGAAGCTTGCGCACCGTCGCATCCCCGCCCCACACCACGCGCACCTGGCAGGCTTCTGACAGCGCGCTGGTGATCGTGTCATCATGGGGATAAGTGAGGAGCACAATCCGGTTCCGCACAGGCTTTCCCACTTCCTCGGCCAGCGTTTGAGCCAGCACCGTGATGAGAAATGTTTGCGCTGCGCTGGATTTCTGCGACAGGCGCACGACGTTCACGTTACCCGCCAACAGTGAAAGCAACCAAGAATACATGAATACCGAATCCACGTTGCTCGGTGCTATGTGAAAGGCCAGGCCACGGCCCAGAACCAGGGCTTCACCGGTGTCGAAGGGGTACTTCTGTGCCAGCAGGTGCAGGCTGGCACCCCTGAACCAGTGACCCAGAGCCGCCAGTTCCGGATGCTGACGAATGCCAGCAGCAGTGAGCAGCTTCTGCGATAAGCGTTTAACGAACTCGACGGCACGAAGATCAAACGGCTGCCAGGCTGGAGCAAGTGATAGCGATTCGATCACTTTATCGAGCGATCGAATTTCTCGCTCTTCATGCAATAAAAATGATGGCTTCTGCATCGCAATTAGTGTTGAATATTAAGGCAATGCCTGTTACTCACCCCAAACTGCCCATGAACAATAGGGCTGAAGATGGGATCGCCTTAGTTTTATGTTTTCGGTTCCAAGAATCTCGCGAACAGCAATGGTCTCGCCGGGAAAATGCTCGCAGTTTAATTCGTCAAAAACCAAGATAGATCCTCTTGTGAGGCGATGTTTAATTGCCTGTAGGACGTCGCGAGTTGGTAAATATAGATCGGTGTCGAATATGGCCATTGATATTATGGCGTGTGGATTTTCTTCCAGCCATACAGGAAACGTTTTGCAAATGTCTCCTTTGACCAGATCGAATTTTCTAATATGGGCCATCGGGGCCGCCTGCTCATGCAGCCACAATATCTGCTCAAGATCGGATTCAAAACCCGCCTTGGATGAGTAGTCTCCTGGCTTCCACTCAGATGTCCTGCTAAAGTCCGCCACTGATACTGATGGAAACCCTGAAAATGTATCAAATCCAATAATTTTACGCGAAATGTTAAACGGCTCATAAATGGATCTAAGGTTAATCAACTGGCACATCGTAGCACCCCATTGAACCCCAAATTCGCATATTACACCTGGTACATTTACGATTTGCTTGTATAGCTCTGTATAGTAGTTTATTCTCGCGAGTGCTTGAACCCTAACGCCAATCAAGGCGTGCATGTGCCAGTTATCACCAAGATATGGCAACAGATCAATAAACCTGGTCCGAAGATCTTGGTTAATCTGCTTTTGGGAATCGGTTTTAATGTCAAGTTCTTTTATTGGGGAGATGTTCATGTTATTTGCTTTGTGTTTAATGGCTCAAGGATAACGAGTATCGCTGCACCCACGCACTTCAACCTGTGGAAGACGTCCGCTTACCGTAAAATAGCTGCCGGCTCGGCTGCAGGGGCAGTCATCCCGGCCGAGCAGCTTGCCCACGTCCTCGGTCAGCAGGGAATGGCCGGGGTAGCTGAGCGGAATGGCGCTCTGCACCTGTATCACCCCCGTCTGACCGACCTCGAGCGGTTGCAGCGTGTGCGGGTCACGGATCAGAACGTCGGCGTAACTCGGGCTGTGCAGGTGGCCGTGTTCGCACTCCATGAAGATGGAGCCGACTTGCTCTACCATGCCGTAATAGTTGTGAACGCGATCAATGCCGAACTGCTGCTGTAGCCGCGTCTTGAACTCATGATTGCTGACGCTCTGATCCAGCAACCGCTTCCAGCCACCGCCGTGGAACAACACGCTGCCTGGAGGGAATCGCAACTTGACGCCCTGGCGCAGCGCGCACTGATAAAGCCCCTGCCAAACAACGAACGTGAAACCAAACAGCAGAACTGGCGTTTCTGCGTGGCGTTCCACCCAGGCTTGTAGGGCATGGACGTCCAGTTCCAGCGCATCATTTAGACAGTAACAGTGATCGCGGCCATAGGTCGAAAATCCCAGGATGCCGGCCGCACGTGCGTTGAACCGCCGGCGATCCTTCAGCACATCAGCGGAATCGACAATCACCATCGGCCAGCGCTTCTTGCCCAGGAACGAGGCCATGATGGCGCTGAGCACTCGCGTCTGACGCATCGACGTCTCGCGGTCGAGGTAGATGCGCGACACCGCCTGGCCGGTGGTGCCACTGGAGGTCAGCGTCTTGATGACCTCGGCTTCCGGCACGCTGCGCAACTCCAGCGTTTTGAACAAGCGCACTGGCAAGTAGGGCACCTCGGCCAGCGTGGCCGCCTGGGCACCCGCTGGAAACAGGCGCTCCACCATGTTGGCGTATGGTGCGCAGTGTTGCAGGTGCCAGCGCGTCAGCCCGTTCAGGGTGTCCAGCAGCGCCGGATCCTTGGCGTCGGCGCGAAAGTTATAGGGCTTGTTGATATCCAGTGGCAGTTCTGGCGGGTGGGCTGCTGTGTCCATTTTAATGTGTTCGAAGGACATCATATTAGGCGCAGTAGGGCACCGTAGTCTTTTTTGCCAGAAGGCAGCAGCGGCAGTTGGTCCACCGATTGCAAACAGGTCATGGTCGGGTGGATGGCAAATTGCCTGCGTATGAATTCTTGTGCCTTACCCAACAATGCGACATCTTGGCATTCCAGCAAAACATGCAACCGGTCATCAGTGCCGCCCACGGCCAGTGGTATTTGCAGTGCAGCTTGCAGTGCTTGCTCCACCTCATCTAGGCCGATGCGGTTGCCGCCGACCTTGATGAAGCGCTTGAGCCGACCAGTGATGTAGAAGAAGCCGTCCTCGTCCACCCGACCGAGGTCGCCGGTGGGCAAGCAGCCCTGGCAGTCGTCGCCGCGCGCCAGATCAGATCGCTGGTCAGCATAGCCCAGCATCACGTTCGGGCCTCGGTAGACTAGCTCGCCACTGCCAGCGGTGACGTCCAGCGCGCCTCCTGGAATCGGCACGCCAATGCTGCCGATTTTGCTGACCAACTGCTCGGGCGGTACGTAGCTGATGCGCGCACAAGCCTCGGTTTGGCCATACATGACGAAAAATCGACGACCACTGGCCTGCGCGTGCTCGGCCACTAGACGCGTGAGCTTATCTTCCAAGCGTCCGCCAGCCTGCGTCAGCGTGCGCAGCGCGGGCAGATCCAGCTTGAAGAAGGCGGTGCGGTACAGCATTTGGTACATGTAGGGCACCCCGGCCAACGAGGTCACATGCTGCTCGCGCAGGCGTTGGTGAAACTCTCGGCTGAACACGCTGTCGGTGTTGAGGACCAGCGTGGCGCGGACCAGCAGGTGGCTGTTGATCACCGATAGACCATACGAGTAGTGCATCGGGAGCGAGGTGATGGCACGCTCCTGCGCCGTCAGATCCAGGTAGCTGGCGATGGACGCCGCATTGGCCTGCAACGCAGCCCGCGTCAGGCGCACCAGACGCGGGCTGCCCGTGGTGCCGGAGGTACTCAGCAGCAACCCCAGATCTGCGTGCAATTCGGCCCCCGGGGCCGCTGGCTGTGCCTGCGGCTCGCCGTGCGTGGCGATCCACTGCGGCTGATAGCGGGCTTGTAGCGCCGCAAGTTGCTCAGGGGGCGTCTGAACAGCCAGCAACAGCGGCACATGGCCTTGGCGCAGACAGGCCAGATAAAGCGCCACATCAGCCAGCCGGTTGTCACACAGCACAAACCCGAGCGTGCGCGAGCCCAGCGCGGCCAGTGCCTCTTCCTGCTGGGTGACTTGCGCCAGCAGTGTGGCATAGCTGTGCACCAGGCCCACAGCGTCGATGACAGCGCTGCGCTGCGCCCACTCGGCGTCAAGATCCCAGAAGTTCATAAGCTCAGCCCACCATCGACGCCAATCACCTGTCCGGTGATATAGGCCGCCTGCGCGGAGGCCAGGAAACGCACCAGATGCGCCACCTCATCGGGCTGGCCCATGCGGCCCATGCGCACACGGGCCAAGTTTTCATGATGCACCTTGTCGCTGTGCTGGCGGTTCATTTCGGTGTCGATGTAACCCGGTGCCACAGCGTTGACGCGGATCTTCTGCGGCGCCAGTTCCTTGGCCGCCGCCAGCGTGGCGCCGATCAGCCCTGCCTTGGAGGCGGCGTAAGGCACCTGTCCCTCAAACCCGTAACGCCCGACGATGGACGACATGTTGATGACCGATCCACCCCCATTGCGCGCCATCAGCTTGGCAGCGCCTTGCATATGTAGAATGGCTGCCGCTAAATTGACTTCCAGAGTATGTGACAGCGCTGTATGTGTGACCATGCCCATCTTGGCCGGTTCCATTACGCCGGCGTTGTTAACCAGTACATCCAAGCGTCGAAAGCGCTTGAAGATCACCTGGAACGCACGGCCAATGGCTTCATGCTCGGTCATGTCGTAGTTGAGCAGTAGGCTGCCAGTAGCGCAGGCCGCAGGTAACTTGGCGAGCAATTCATCGAGCGCAGCAAGTGATCGGGAATGCAGAACCAGATGGTAGCCGTCGTCAGCCAATGCCCTAGCACACGCGAGACCAATCCCGCGTGAGGCACCAGTAACAAAGGCAATTCGATCAGTCATTATTCACTGATGATATTTGGCTACGATCTGCTTGGCTCTGACAAAACTGCTCATTTCAATCACATCTTCGGCATCCATCATAATGTCGAAAGCCTCCTCGATAGCAGCTATTAAAGTCATGTGTGCCACAGAATCCCACTCGGCCAATTCAGCGTACTTGAGATTGTCATCAACAATCCCATGCGGAATACCTAAAGCTTCCGCAAATATTTTTTTTAGTTTATCTTCCGTGGGCATGATTTTCAGTTTAAAAAATGACGGGGCAGATTCACATTCTCAAACGGCGGCCTAATGATTTAGGCAGCAACTCTCTTGGCTTGCGACGAACCCATGCTTCCAAATTGAACGCAGTGGGCGCATTCCGTCCAAAATTACAACTTAAAGCGTTTCGCAGACTGAATCAGCTTTAACTGAGTGAATTTGAGCAAGATTATGCAAAATTTGCTTCGTTGTGAGCCTGAAACTTCAAGCTTTTGAAGCCTCAGTGCGGCTAGATTAGGGGTGCCGTTTTTCAGATTTACACAAGCGTACCCTTAAACTTGTAGGTCTCTCCCGCTTCCGCCCAAGAGCCTTCAACTTCCAGGCTGGATGCTGCTCGATTAATTATTTTTATTGTTATCACGGCGGCGTCACTGCAGTCTTGTTTGCTGATCTTGTGCTTTGAAAAAGTCGGAGGAGTTACATAGCTATCTCCTACTTTTTGCGCTGTGGCTTCTATCGTCCACTCGTCCTGAGCGTCCCACGTCGTTGAACCTTTGAAAGCAACATCGTGACATCTATCAATGAATTCTTCAATAGTGAAGACATCGTTTCCTTCTTCATAGTAAAGTTTTCCGTGGTACATAAGACTCCTGATGTGTTGTGTTGATGTGTGCCGAAGGGTTTTGCTTGTGCGGATTTACGTTGAGGTCAATAAGCAGGGTGTCACAAGGCGCGTTTGGAGTGTACCTTGGCTTGTGATCTGTGCGGGGAGGGTTTTGTGGCGTTGGAGCACTGCGAGAGCGCAGCCTGGGCTTTGTAGCTGGTTTTGGAGGGGGCGACTCACTTGAAGCTGATGTTGTAGCCATTGGCGCATTGAACCACACGGGCTGCGGGCAGCAACTGGTGCGGCACCTCGACGTAGCGCAGGTCGATATTCGAAATCACTTGGTCCAGCAACAACTCCATCACGCCGGCCTTGCGGCACAGGATCAGGTCTGACCAGTCGGTATGGGTCAGCAGCACGGGGATGAAGTCGCTGCGTTTGACGAAGGAGCCGACGGCTTCGAGCACTCCTAGGTTTTGCCGGATGCCGGCGGCGCTGTGGCAGCAGTCGTTGAGCATCAGGATGCCGTCGGGGGCGCACAGTTCGCTCCACAGCAGCAGATCGCGCAAAATCCACTCGTACTGGTGGTTGGCGTCGATGTAGATCAGGTCCAGCGCCGCTTCCTTGCGGTTTTTCAGGGTGCGTAGGGCGGCGTCGGCGCTTTGGCGCAGGATTTCGACGTTGCTGTGCCCGGCAAAGCGCTGGCGGCATTCTTCGTACAGCCGGTCGAAGGTGGCTTGCTCGCCCAGGTCGCCGCCGTAGTAGCTGTGGTAAACCTGCGGCGGGTCGATCCACGGCAGGGTGTCCTCAAAGGGGTGGGTGGCCAGCGCCGTGGCGGCGCTGCTCCAGGGGTCGACCAGCAGCAGGGTCTGTGGCTCTAGGGCCTGCTGCAGCCGGGCTGCGTTTTCGCCACGCAGCACCCCGAGTTCGGCCACACGCGGGCGCACTTTGAGGGCCTTGAAGGCCACGCCCAGTATCTGGTAGAAATACTGGCGGTCGCAGTGGCAGACTTTCATGGTGTGCTCGTGGGTTGGGAAGGAGTAAAAATGGCCTCGAACCAACGCTGGGTCAGGCCACGCAGGGCGTATTTTTCTTGCACCCATTGGTGCAACTGCTGCCCGAGTTGGGTGCGCAGGGCGGCGTCGTCGATCAGGCGGCGCAGCGCGGCGCGCCATTCTTCGGGGGTATTGCAGCGCAGAGCCGGCGCATCGTCGGTGCGGTAGGGGAACACATCAGAGCACACCACCGCGGTGGTGTGCTCTGATGTGTTCCCCTACCGCACCGACGATGCGCCGGCTCTGCGCTGCAATACCCCCGAAGAATGGCGCGCCGCGCTGCGCCGCCTGATCGACGACGCCGCCCTGCGCACCCAACTCGGGCAGCAGTTGCACCAATGGGTGCAAGAAAAATACGCCCTGCGTGGCCTGACCCAGCGTTGGTTCGAGGCCATTTTTACTCCTTCCCAACCCACGAGCACACCATGAAAGTCTGCCACTGCGACCGCCAGTATTTCTACCAGATACTGGGCGTGGCCTTCAAGGCCCTCAAAGTGCGCCCGCGTGTGGCCGAACTCGGGGTGCTGCGTGGCGAAAACGCAGCCCGGCTGCAGCAGGCCCTAGAGCCACAGACCCTGCTGCTGGTCGACCCCTGGAGCAGCGCCGCCACGGCGCTGGCCACCCACCCCTTTGAGGACACCCTGCCGTGGATCGACCCGCCGCAGGTTTACCACAGCTACTACGGCGGCGACCTGGGCGAGCAAGCCACCTTCGACCGGCTGTACGAAGAATGCCGCCAGCGCTTTGCCGGGCACAGCAACGTCGAAATCCTGCGCCAAAGCGCCGACGCCGCCCTACGCACCCTGAAAAACCGCAAGGAAGCGGCGCTGGACCTGATCTACATCGACGCCAACCACCAGTACGAGTGGATTTTGCGCGATCTGCTGCTGTGGAGCGAACTGTGCGCCCCCGACGGCATCCTGATGCTCAACGACTGCTGCCACAGCGCCGCCGGCATCCGGCAAAACCTAGGAGTGCTCGAAGCCGTCGGCTCCTTCGTCAAACGCAGCGACTTCATCCCCGTGCTGCTGACCCATACCGACTGGTCAGACCTGATCCTGTGCCGCAAGGCCGGCGTGATGGAGTTGTTGCTGGACCAAGTGATTTCGAATATCGACCTGCGCTACGTCGAGGTGCCGCACCAGTTGCTGCCCGCAGCCCGTGTGGTTCAATGCGCCAATGGCTACAACATCAGCTTCAAGTGAGTCGCCCCCTCCAAAACCAGCTACAAAGCCCAGGCTGCGCTCTCGCAGTGCTCCAACGCCACAAAACCCTCCCCGCACAGATCACAAGCCAAGGTACACTCCAAACGCGCCTTGTGACACCCTGCTTATTGACCTCAACGTAAATCCGCACAAGCAAAACCCTTCGGCACACATCAACACAACACATCAGGAGTCTTATGTACCACGGAAAACTTTACTATGAAGAAGGAAACGATGTCTTCACTATTGAAGAATTCATTGATAGATGTCACGATGTTGCTTTCAAAGGTTCAACGACGTGGGACGCTCAGGACGAGTGGACGATAGAAGCCACAGCGCAAAAAGTAGGAGATAGCTATGTAACTCCTCCGACTTTTTCAAAGCACAAGATCAGCAAACAAGACTGCAGTGACGCCGCCGTGATAACAATAAAAATAATTAATCGAGCAGCATCCAGCCTGGAAGTTGAAGGCTCTTGGGCGGAAGCGGGAGAGACCTACAAGTTTAAGGGTACGCTTGTGTAAATCTGAAAAACGGCACCCCTAATCTAGCCGCACTGAGGCTTCAAAAGCTTGAAGTTTCAGGCTCACAACGAAGCAAATTTTGCATAATCTTGCTCAAATTCACTCAGTTAAAGCTGATTCAGTCTGCGAAACGCTTTAAGTTGTAATTTTGGACGGAATGCGCCCACTGCGTTCAATTTGGAAGCATGGGTTCGTCGCAAGCCAAGAGAGTTGCTGCCTAAATCATTAGGCCGCCGTTTGAGAATGTGAATCTGCCCCGTCATTTTTTAAACTGAAAATCATGCCCACGGAAGATAAACTAAAAAAAATATTTGCGGAAGCTTTAGGTATTCCGCATGGGATTGTTGATGACAATCTCAAGTACGCTGAATTGGCCGAGTGGGATTCTGTGGCACACATGACTTTAATAGCTGCTATCGAGGAGGCTTTCGACATTATGATGGATGCCGAAGATGTGATTGAAATGAGCAGTTTTGTCAGAGCCAAGCAGATCGTAGCCAAATATCATCAGTGAATAATGACTGATCGAATTGCCTTTGTTACTGGTGCCTCACGCGGGATTGGTCTCGCGTGTGCTAGGGCATTGGCTGACGACGGCTACCATCTGGTTCTGCATTCCCGATCACTTGCTGCGCTCGATGAATTGCTCGCCAAGTTACCTGCGGCCTGCGCTACTGGCAGCCTACTGCTCAACTACGACATGACCGAGCATGAAGCCATTGGCCGTGCGTTCCAGGTGATCTTCAAGCGCTTTCGACGCTTGGATGTACTGGTTAACAACGCCGGCGTAATGGAACCGGCCAAGATGGGCATGGTCACACATACAGCGCTGTCACATACTCTGGAAGTCAATTTAGCGGCAGCCATTCTACATATGCAAGGCGCTGCCAAGCTGATGGCGCGCAATGGGGGTGGATCGGTCATCAACATGTCGTCCATCGTCGGGCGTTACGGGTTTGAGGGACAGGTGCCTTACGCCGCCTCCAAGGCAGGGCTGATCGGCGCCACGCTGGCGGCGGCCAAGGAACTGGCGCCGCAGAAGATCCGCGTCAACGCTGTGGCACCGGGTTACATCGACACCGAAATGAACCGCCAGCACAGCGACAAGGTGCATCATGAAAACTTGGCCCGTGTGCGCATGGGCCGCATGGGCCAGCCCGATGAGGTGGCGCATCTGGTGCGTTTCCTGGCCTCCGCGCAGGCGGCCTATATCACCGGACAGGTGATTGGCGTCGATGGTGGGCTGAGCTTATGAACTTCTGGGATCTTGACGCCGAGTGGGCGCAGCGCAGCGCTGTCATCGACGCTGTGGGCCTGGTGCACAGCTATGCCACACTGCTGGCGCAAGTCACCCAGCAGGAAGAGGCACTGGCCGCGCTGGGCTCGCGCACGCTCGGGTTTGTGCTGTGTGACAACCGGCTGGCTGATGTGGCGCTTTATCTGGCCTGTCTGCGCCAAGGCCATGTGCCGCTGTTGCTGGCTGTTCAGACGCCCCCTGAGCAACTTGCGGCGCTACAAGCCCGCTATCAGCCGCAGTGGATCGCCACGCACGGCGAGCCGCAGGCACAGCCAGCGGCCCCGGGGGCCGAATTGCACGCAGATCTGGGGTTGCTGCTGAGTACCTCCGGCACCACGGGCAGCCCGCGTCTGGTGCGCCTGACGCGGGCTGCGTTGCAGGCCAATGCGGCGTCCATCGCCAGCTACCTGGATCTGACGGCGCAGGAGCGTGCCATCACCTCGCTCCCGATGCACTACTCGTATGGTCTATCGGTGATCAACAGCCACCTGCTGGTCCGCGCCACGCTGGTCCTCAACACCGACAGCGTGTTCAGCCGAGAGTTTCACCAACGCCTGCGCGAGCAGCATGTGACCTCGTTGGCCGGGGTGCCCTACATGTACCAAATGCTGTACCGCACCGCCTTCTTCAAGCTGGATCTGCCCGCGCTGCGCACGCTGACGCAGGCTGGCGGACGCTTGGAAGATAAGCTCACGCGTCTAGTGGCCGAGCACGCGCAGGCCAGTGGTCGTCGATTTTTCGTCATGTATGGCCAAACCGAGGCTTGTGCGCGCATCAGCTACGTACCGCCCGAGCAGTTGGTCAGCAAAATCGGCAGCATTGGCGTGCCGATTCCAGGAGGCGCGCTGGACGTCACCGCTGGCAGTGGCGAGCTAGTCTACCGAGGCCCGAACGTGATGCTGGGCTATGCTGACCAGCGATCTGATCTGGCGCGCGGCGACGACTGCCAGGGCTGCTTGCCCACCGGCGACCTCGGTCGGGTGGACGAGGACGGCTTCTTCTACATCACTGGTCGGCTCAAGCGCTTCATCAAGGTCGGCGGCAACCGCATCGGCCTAGATGAGGTGGAGCAAGCACTGCAAGCTGCACTGCAAATACCACTGGCCGTGGGCGGCACTGATGACCGGTTGCATGTTTTGCTGGAATGCCAAGATGTCGCATTGTTGGGTAAGGCACAAGAATTCATACGCAGGCAATTTGCCATCCACCCGACCATGACCTGTTTGCAATCGGTGGACCAACTGCCGCTGCTGCCTTCTGGCAAAAAAGACTACGGTGCCCTACTGCGCCTAATATGATGTCCTTCGAACACATTAAAATGGACACAGCAGCCCACCCGCCAGAACTGCCACTGGATATCAACAAGCCCTATAACTTTCGCGCCGACGCCAAGGATCCGGCGCTGCTGGACACCCTGAACGGGCTGACGCGCTGGCACCTGCAACACTGCGCACCATACGCCAACATGGTGGAGCGCCTGTTTCCAGCGGGTGCCCAGGCGGCCACGCTGGCCGAGGTGCCCTACTTGCCAGTGCGCTTGTTCAAAACGCTGGAGTTGCGCAGCGTGCCGGAAGCCGAGGTCATCAAGACGCTGACCTCCAGTGGCACCACCGGCCAGGCGGTGTCGCGCATCTACCTCGACCGCGAGACGTCGATGCGTCAGACGCGAGTGCTCAGCGCCATCATGGCCTCGTTCCTGGGCAAGAAGCGCTGGCCGATGGTGATTGTCGATTCCGCTGATGTGCTGAAGGATCGCCGGCGGTTCAACGCACGTGCGGCCGGCATCCTGGGATTTTCGACCTATGGCCGCGATCACTGTTACTGTCTAAATGATGCGCTGGAACTGGACGTCCATGCCCTACAAGCCTGGGTGGAACGCCACGCAGAAACGCCAGTTCTGCTGTTTGGTTTCACGTTCGTTGTTTGGCAGGGGCTTTATCAGTGCGCGCTGCGCCAGGGCGTCAAGTTGCGATTCCCTCCAGGCAGCGTGTTGTTCCACGGCGGTGGCTGGAAGCGGTTGCTGGATCAGAGCGTCAGCAATCATGAGTTCAAGACGCGGCTACAGCAGCAGTTCGGCATTGATCGCGTTCACAACTATTACGGCATGGTAGAGCAAGTCGGCTCCATCTTCATGGAGTGCGAACACGGCCACCTGCACAGCCCGAGTTACGCCGACGTTCTGATCCGTGACCCGCACACGCTGCAACCGCTCGAGGTCGGTCAGACGGGGGTGATACAGGTGCAGAGCGCCATTCCGCTCAGCTACCCCGGCCATTCCCTGCTGACCGAGGACGTGGGCAAGCTGCTCGGCCGGGATGACTGCCCCTGCAGCCGAGCCGGCAGCTATTTTACGGTAAGCGGACGTCTTCCACAGGTTGAAGTGCGTGGGTGCAGCGATACTCGTTATCCTTGAGCCATTAAACACAAAGCAAATAACATGAACATCTCCCCAATAAAAGAACTTGACATTAAAACCGATTCCCAAAAGCAGATTAACCAAGATCTTCGGACCAGGTTTATTGATCTGTTGCCATATCTTGGTGATAACTGGCACATGCACGCCTTGATTGGCGTTAGGGTTCAAGCACTCGCGAGAATAAACTACTATACAGAGCTATACAAGCAAATCGTAAATGTACCAGGTGTAATATGCGAATTTGGGGTTCAATGGGGTGCTACGATGTGCCAGTTGATTAACCTTAGATCCATTTATGAGCCGTTTAACATTTCGCGTAAAATTATTGGATTTGATACATTTTCAGGGTTTCCATCAGTATCAGTGGCGGACTTTAGCAGGACATCTGAGTGGAAGCCAGGAGACTACTCATCCAAGGCGGGTTTTGAATCCGATCTTGAGCAGATATTGTGGCTGCATGAGCAGGCGGCCCCGATGGCCCATATTAGAAAATTCGATCTGGTCAAAGGAGACATTTGCAAAACGTTTCCTGTATGGCTGGAAGAAAATCCACACGCCATAATATCAATGGCCATATTCGACACCGATCTATATTTACCAACTCGCGACGTCCTACAGGCAATTAAACATCGCCTCACAAGAGGATCTATCTTGGTTTTTGACGAATTAAACTGCGAGCATTTTCCCGGCGAGACCATTGCTGTTCGCGAGATTCTTGGAACCGAAAACATAAAACTAAGGCGATCCCATCTTCAGCCCTATTGTTCATGGGCAGTTTGGGGTGAGTAACAGGCATTGCCTTAATATTCAACACTAATTGCGATGCAGAAGCCATCATTTTTATTGCATGAAGAGCGAGAAATTCGATCGCTCGATAAAGTGATCGAATCGCTATCACTTGCTCCAGCCTGGCAGCCGTTTGATCTTCGTGCCGTCGAGTTCGTTAAACGCTTATCGCAGAAGCTGCTCACTGCTGCTGGCATTCGTCAGCATCCGGAACTGGCGGCTCTGGGTCACTGGTTCAGGGGTGCCAGCCTGCACCTGCTGGCACAGAAGTACCCCTTCGACACCGGTGAAGCCCTGGTTCTGGGCCGTGGCCTGGCCTTTCACATAGCACCGAGCAACGTGGATTCGGTATTCATGTATTCTTGGTTGCTTTCACTGTTGGCGGGTAACGTGAACGTCGTGCGCCTGTCGCAGAAATCCAGCGCAGCGCAAACATTTCTCATCACGGTGCTGGCTCAAACGCTGGCCGAGGAAGTGGGAAAGCCTGTGCGGAACCGGATTGTGCTCCTCACTTATCCCCATGATGACACGATCACCAGCGCGCTGTCAGAAGCCTGCCAGGTGCGCGTGGTGTGGGGCGGGGATGCGACGGTGCGCAAGCTTCGAGCCGTCCCGTTGCGCCCGACAGCTACCGAAATTTGCTTCCCCGACCGCTTCTCGGCCTGCGCCATTGACTCCGAGGCGCTACTTCGGCTTGACGAGACGGCGCTGGCACACTTAGCTGGTCGCTTTTATAACGATACCTTCTGGTTCAAACAGCAGGCCTGTTCCTCGCCGCGTCTAGTGGCTTGGATCGGTACACCCGATCGAATCGATGTAGCCCGTGCGCGCTTTTGGACGGCTTTTGAGCAGATGCTGGTTCGGCGTCAGCCCGAAAACACAGAGGCAATGAGCTTTGCTCGCGTGGCTGCCTGCTTCGAATATGCCGGTTCAGCCCTTGCGCGCCCAGATGGAGTTTCTGGGTTGCTGCCAGGCCTACCCCTTCGGCTGATGGTAGAACGTCCACTGGACGAAGCTGCAAAGACCCTGCACTGCGGCAATGGTCTGTTTCTTGAGATGCGCTTGCCCCATCTGGTCGATCTGGCTTCACAGTTGACCTACAAAGAACAGACGTTGGCAGTGCATGGTTTCACGCGAGCACAGTTGTTGGAATTGACCTTGGCGCTACCGGCGAGGGCTATTGATCGTATCGTTTCAATAGGTGAGGCCCTGTCCTTCGCGCCAGTGTGGGATGGTCATGATTTAATCACAGCCTTCAGCCGTAAGCTGCTGCTGCCTTCTTTCTTTGACCACCATGCTCCGTCTGGAAAATAACCACGCGGCCCTAGAGTGCCGCCGAACCCCATGGGATGAGCGTGTTTTTGGATTTCCCTGCGCTGAGATCACCCGCTTTATCGTTTCGCAAGAGGCCGCCGGGCTGGATCTGCTCGGACAATTCGAGAGTTGGGCGCAGGCGCAGAACCTGCAATTCGCCTACGGGCGCTTTGAACCAACTCGCTTGCTCAAGCAGGTGATGCACCAGTCCGGTTTTTACTTCGCTGAGTCAAGCTACCGAATTCGTCATCACAAGCTTCAAAGCAGCGTCTCATTTGACCGCCTGATCCGCGCGGGCCCATTGCTGGAGACGGCAACCAAGGAAGACCACGAGGCCTTGCGCACCATCTTAGCCACCGACTTCAAGTACGGTCGCATGCACGAGGATCCCTGGATCGCGCAGGCGCTGGCTGCACTACGTTATAGAAATTGGCTGTCGGATTTGTTGGTGCAGCAGCATGAGGTCTATAGCTACAGATTAAAGGGAGAGGTGATTGGGCTGCACATTCAGCGCGATGAGGGTGAGAGAGTCGATCTGGTTCTAACCGGCACTAAGCGCAGTCATGCGCTTCTAGCCGTGTCATTATGGGCGGATGCACTGCGCTTAAACAGACTTCGTGGCGTTCGAGAAGCGCATACATTAATCTCAGCGGCCAATATACCAATTATTAACCTTTATAGGCGATTTGAATTTCAGTTTGAAGAGATTTTGCTTGGTTTTCACAAGCATTGGCCAAAATTTCAACGCGGTAAGCCGGATTAATTAATTTAATATTACTGCAAAGAAATTGATTTTAGCTCGGACAGTACTTGACAGTAAATTCTCATCTCGCGTGAAAGGGACTGATTTTATTCATAAATGGCACCATCACACTCGACGTCTTCTTGGAGTTTATTTTGCAGATTCTACATAGCATAATTTTCAAAGAAACACCAAGAGCTATTCGATTAATCTGCCCACTAATTTTCCGTCAGTGAAACCATGAACATCCCCTTCAA
>Ga0136715_1000109_pt1 | contig 16451 bp, 16 predicted proteins | sample SedPBSmetaG_FD_104916 | JGI IMG/M metagenome (GOLD analysis project Ga0136715, IMG submission 104916) | Freshwater sediment bacterial and archeal communities from Indian Creek, Illinois, USA to study Microbial Dark Matter (Phase II) -... | ecosystem: Environmental > Aquatic > Freshwater > Creek...
TTTGCCCGGAGCTAAAGCAGATGGCTATGCGGCTTTGTCCCTCGAAAATGATTATCGCCTGGATTTAGATCCCCACGACATACTCTCTGCAGACACCATCGGGCTTGGTCCGGTTTACCGCATCGAGCTGGCCCTCTGGCCGGTCAGTGTAAATGATCTTTTTACTTTGGTCTTGCTTCTGCCAGAACTTAGCACCGGGAATCCCCGAATGGAGCTTTTGGCTGCGGATATCAGGCAGTACAGGGATAAATTTGATGACGAGATAGAGCGTATCGCCGGGGAATGGTCATACTCCGATTTGCTTTGGTCGCCGGACGGCAGTATCCTTCTATCGGCTGTTTGGCATAACCGCGGACTGAACTATCAGCTGTTCAATTTCGCCGCAGATGAGCGTATGTTCCTTGAACGGCTTGAACACTACATCCTGCCGCCGACTTTTTCTCCCGATTCCCGTTTCATTGTCTACTCCTCGCAGACAGAGTTACGCATTGTTGATGTTAATAAACATCGCACAGCCGGTTTTTCGTTTCGGGAAATGATCCCGGGCGACTATCAGAACATCAGCATAGTCCAATTTGCCGCAAACAAAACAGGCGATACTTTGTTTTTCTCCCTGTTTGGCTGGGGCATGCCTGCTCCGGTGACCTTTCTTTGGCGCAGTGCGGATCCCGGTCAGCCGGAAAAAATCGGCGGCCTGGAGTTTTTGGAAAAGCCGGACCTGCCGGGGGAGACCTGGAGCGATTTATTGCACAGGCGGCATGCCGCGATTGTTAAAACACCTGCTGAATTTGCGGAACTCAAGGGCAAAATAGCTGCCCCTGCAAATATGGAGTTGACCGCTGAGGATGAAAAACTCCGGGACATGTACGGCACTTTTTACAGCAGGGCTGTGAACTATCCGCAGCATAGTTATCTGGCAATATTAATCGAAGGCGAGACCAGGCTCGAAGCACGGGTGCTGTCCCTGCCATCTCTGAAAGAGATCGATACACTTCTGTTTACGCTTACACATGCGCAACGGACCGAAATCCCCGGCAGAATAGCAGGAATATCGCTGTTTAATATAATTGTCATGGTATTGATATTATTGATGGCAGCTGGCATGACCAAGTTAATTATATTTGTAAAACAAAAATATGGCAGGAAGCCGGTCGCTCCCATGAGCAAAAGAAAAAAACTCCTGCTCTTTGCCGGCGCATTGCTTATCATACTGCTGCTCCATTTTGCGGCTTCTAGTGCATGTATTGCATATATTGACGACGATATGGGGGAGAGAGCAGGTAGCATAGCGCAACAAGCCATTGAACAAAAATATGCCGGGCTCGGCCACACCGTCGAATTCACGGCAGGATTTAACAAGATGATAGGCAGCTCACCCCTTTGGTTTGTTGATTTCCCGTATCAGGTATTATACTGGCGATTGTCAGGTTCTGCCCGGTTTGCCGCTCCCATTGACGTCGGGTTTGGTTATAGGGTGTTTGACCAGCAGGGGAATTTTATCAAGGGCGAAGCAGTGCGTTACTATGTGCTGGGAGAAAACCGGCTAATATTATCGCCTCTACCCTGGCAATAAAGATAGATACTAAAGGATGCTGATTGTCTGTGGAGATTCCATCCGTAAATATGAACCCGTCCCCGATTATTCCCCTTGTCACGCGTTCAAACTTGCTAAGTGGTTACAAAGTCGATATAATGTAGTTAACTTGCTATTGCTTAGGGGGGGCTCTAAAAATGGAAAAGGCAGGAATACGGGAAATTAAAAAATCTCTGAGCCTGTATATCCGAAAAGTTAAAAAGGGAGAGACTATTACCATCACGGAAAGAGGCGTTCCTGTGGCTAATCTTACTCCTGTCTGCTTAAATGTTCCGGAAGGAGCCATCAGGATGGTGGATGAAGGTCTGGCATTCTGGAAAGGAAACAAACCGGCTCGGTTTAACCCTCTCCGAAAAAACAGACCGGATGCCGGGAATCTGTCGGAGATCATAAGCGAGGACCGGCGATGATCTGCTATTTTGACACAAGTGCCCTGGTTAAGCTTTATGAAATAATTTCGGGACACAATGAAAATTTGTAACTGCTTAGGCTGCAAAAGGGGTGCAGGGTTGCCTTCGAGCGGCATTCAGGCTCGTTCAGATGATAATATAAGCCCGAGCAGTAACCAAAAAATTTTCATTGTGTCCCGAAATTTTTAACAATCTTTTTACACTAATTTTACACTTATTTAATGTCAATTTAATGCCACGTTAATATGCCGGTGATAATATATGCTTGGGCAGTAACGCTGCCAAAAAAGCGCTACAGACGCAGATGCGATGTAGCTAAAACAAGGGGGGCAAAAAATGTTCAAAAAGTTGACAGTGGTAATGGTAGTGCTTTTGCTTGTGGGCTTGCTGGGATTCACCGGTTGTGCCCAACCTGCTCCGACTGACCAGGCGGGCACTATAGTCGTCGGCGGCTCCACCTCCGTGTATGTGGTGGCTGCTATTCTTGCGGATCAGTTTATGGAGAATCAACCCGGTGTGGTGGTGGAAACCCACTCCTTAGGCTCCACTGCCGGCATTGTGGGTGCTAACGAAGGAACATTTGACATAGGAATGTCCTCTCGCTGGTTGGGCGGGGACGAGCCTGGCTGGGGCTTAAAAGAATTTATAATTTGCCACGATGCGATCGCTCCTATAGTTCACCCGGATAATCCGGTTACCGACCTGACCATGGAGCAGCTCAAACAAATATTTCTTGGGGAGATCAAAAATTGGAAAGAGGTCGGCGGCAATGACCTCCCGATCACGGTGATCATCAGGGAAGACGGTTCGGGGACAAGAGACGCCTGGGAGGATATAGTCCACGAAGATATCGACCCGGTGCCAACGCTTATTCTGACGGGGACCGGTGGCGTAAGAGCCGGTGTGGCCGGAGATCCTTCCGCTATCAGCTATATCACTATTGCCGCGCTGGACGATTCGGTACGTGCGCTTAAAGTAAACGGGGTTGAGCCTACTGCTGACGCTGTGCTTGCGGGAGAGTATGCTGTCGCCAGGCCGTATCTGTTTTTGACCAAGGGCGAACCTTCCCCACTCGCGCAGAAGTTCATTGATTTCGCGCTTGGCCCGGAGGGGCAGCAGATATTGGATGATGAAGGTATGGTCAGGGTGAACTGAAGCTCCTGAAGCCGTCATCTGGAACTATTGAACAGGGGGCTATGCGGGCAAGTAGACATAAGCCCCCTATATTACATCCAGCCTTCAATAACAAAACGGCCGGAGGAGGGGATAAATTTAATGTTCAGGTTCAACGAATGGGTTATTGAAAAGTTGCTTATCGTTGCAGCGACGGTTTCAGTTGTGATCATTGCGCTTATCATTTTCATTGTCTTTAGAACAGGGCTGCCTTTAATTGTGGATGAAGGGGTTATTAATTTTCTTTTCGGCATGGATTGGCGCCCCAGGGCGCACATATTCGGCATTTTCCCGATGGTCATCGGCAGTTTTCTGGTAGCTTTGCTCGCCATGTTGATCAGCGTCCCCCTGGGGATACTCACGGCGACATTTCTGGCCGAGGTCGCTCCTGACAGAATGAGAAAGCTGCTCAGGCCGGTTATTGAACTGTTGCACGGAATTCCTTCAGTAGTATACGGCTTTGTCGGACTGATGCTGCTTGTGCCTTTCATCAGAACTCACCTCGGTCCACCCGGGTTTAGCATGTTAGCCGGCGCCGTCATCCTGGCCATAATGGCCTTACCCACAGTAATTACGATATCTGAAGATGCGATTAAAGCAGTTCCGCGCAGTTACTGCGAAGCTTCATTTTCACTGGGTGCCACGCACTGGCAGACGATTAGGCATGTGATTCTGCCGGTCGCGCGTTCAGGGATTCTGGCGGGGGTGGTGTTAGGGTCAGGGCGGGCCATCGGCGAGACTATGGCTGCTATTATGGTGCTTGGCAATATTCCCGCTATCCCGGATTCCGTTTTAAGGCCTATCCGTACTCTTACCGCGAATATTGCGATGGAGATGGCTTATGCTCCGCATGGTCCGCATCGGCAGGCTCTTTTTGCCACAGGGGTTGTCTTGTTTGTGGCAATATCCATACTGGTTGTCATCTCAAACAGATTAAGGCGGGGGCAGTAACGATGATTTCAGCGCGTAGCAGTGAAAAGGTCGCCAAGTTGTTGCTCTGGGTTTCCGGTTTGGCCGTGTTGGCCATTCTCCTGCTCATTGTCGGTTTTATGCTGATACGTAGCATTGGCGTAATTAATCCGGAGTTTATCTTCGGGATGCCGACGGAAGGAGGCCGCGGAGGCGGGATATTGCCGATGATCGTCGGGACATTGTTGCTGATCCTCATTTCGGTGCTGGTTGCTTCTCCCATAGGAATCGCGGGCGGTATTTATCTAACTGAATACGCCGGCACGCATCCTTTATCAAAAATAGTCACCTTTGGCGCCGATTGGCTGTCCGGCGTTCCTTCCATCATTTTTGGCTTGTTTGGCTTCGCTTTTTTTGTGGTGTTTTTAGGCTGGGGCTTCTCTATCCTGTCGGGAGGCCTGGTTATAGCTTGTATGATCCTAAATGAAATCATCAGGACGACCCAGGAGGCACTTAAGACAGTACCGGCATCGTTCCGGGAAGCCAGCTATGCCCTGGGGGCGACAAAATGGCAAACTATAAGCAGAATAGTGCTGCCAAGTTCCGCTCCGGGCATATTGACCGGCATAATCCTGGGCATAGGCAGAGCGTCAGGTGAAACTGCCGCTGTCATGTTGACGGTCGGCTCATTTATGGCACTTCCCACCTCGATTTTCAGTTCTGTCAGACCGATGTCAGTACATCTATATCTTCTGGCTATCGCTGAAGTTCATCCCGGCGCTGTGGAGAGGTCCTTTGGTACCGCGGTGCTCTTAATTTTGATTGTGCTGATCGCCAATTTTTCCTCGCACGCAATTATGCGGCGTTTTACTCAGCCCATGTTTCACAGATAATACCGATTGAATTAAATACATATTTGCATGTGCAATAAATGCATGATAGATTATTTATGGATTTACAGATGTGCCAGCCGGAACAGAGTTGGCGGCAACGCTTGCTGCCAACAAAGTAGCGGCAGTTGATAGTTTACCAAAGGAGAGTGTAGCATGGGCAGAACAAAGTGGCTGTTTTTGGGCTTAACCCTGTTAGTGGTCGGGTCCCTGGCGCTGGCGGCACTTTTCCTCCGTGACGTGACGCCGGCAGCCCGCGGGAATATCGGGGTCATCACCCTCACCGGGGCAATTGCCGAGACCGGCGGTGGCGGCCTGGCGGCAGCAGAGGGTATCAGCCCGGACAAGGTGCGAAAATTGCTGAAACAGGCAGAAGACAACGCGCAAATCGCGGCTGTGGTTCTGCGCCTGAACAGCCCAGGTGGGTCGGTAGGTGCTTCGCAGGAAATAGCCGCGCTGATTCGCGACTTCCCGCGCCCTGTAGTGGTATCCATGGCTGACACGGCCACTTCCGGAGGCTTGTATATCTCTGTCTTTGCTGATCGAATTGTCGCCCAGGCTGGTACCATCACCGGCAGCATCGGCGTTGTTCTCAGCCACATCTACCTTGGAGAACTGTTTGAGCGGCTCGGGGTAACCGCTGAAATACTTACTGCCGGTGAACACAAGGGCTTGTTTTCCGAGCCGCTGACTCCGCAGAGGCGCGAACTTCTGCAGGTTCTTCTTGATGACCTGCATGACCAGTTTATCCGGTCTGTTGCCGAGGGACGGGAGCTGGACCGGGAAGAGGTAAGGAAAATGGCGACCGGGGAAGTATTTACCGGTGCCCGGGCGCAAGCGCTGGGGCTGGTGGACCGCCTCGGAGGGCTGCCCGAAGCCGTGGAGGAGGCGGCGCAACTGGCCGGGGTAGCCGATCCGCGGCCGGTGGAGATCACCTTACCCGTTCCTGCCTGGTGGGAGACGCTTGGCCGCTTCCCGGCATTTGTTCTTGACCGGCTGAAAACGGCCCTGTTGGGGAAAGACGCCCTGTTTTTGCGGCAGCAACTGGAAAGCCACCTCGTGCCGAAATGGTAGCGATGGCCGCCCGGATTGACTGGAGGGATAACGAATGCAGCCGGATATAGATGAGAACATGGCCGCAAAGATTGGTTTTGCCGAAACCGTTACCGGGATAATCACCAGCCCCGCGGCCACGATGCGGGAAATCAGCCGGGGCAACGCCTTAGGCTTGGCCGTACCGGTGTTTATCCTGGCCATGCTGGTATCCAATACGGCTGCTGTGCTGACCGAAGCGGAACTCATGCATCTGTTCGGCGGGCCTGGTCCCGCTTTTTTGGCATTGACTGCTTTTTCTTTTTTCTATCTTGTCAGTCAGAGCGGTTTATGCTATTGCCTGGCGCGCCTGTTTGGCTGCCGCGGAAGGTTCACCACGCTCCTTTCACTTCTGGCCCTGGCCAATGTGCCTTCAATATTTACCGCTCCCCTGGCCTTGGCTATGCTCGTGCCGGATCCGGCCGGGGCCATCATCCATGGACTAGGCTCGTTTACCCTGGTGGTTTGGATTATTGCGCTCGCAGTGCTGGCCGTACGCGAAACCTTTCAGGTCTCCACCGGGCGGGCGGTTATTATCCTTTTCCTCCCGTTGTTCCTGTTCTTAGCGCTATTGGCAATCTTGGTCTTGGCCCTGCGTCTGGCCTGATTCACTGTCTGTCTTGTTTGCACTTACATATTTCGCTGTTGACAAAACAAAGCAATAGTCTTACAATAAAGTAAGGAATTCTTGTCTTACATGGGGGCAATGGAAATGTACAGGGCGAAAATTACTGCGAAAGGCCAATTAACTCTTCCCAAGGATTTAAGGAATAAATTGGGTTTAAAGACCGGCAATTACATGCAAATCCGGGAAACAAGTGAAGGATATGTCTTGGAAAAAGAGCAGGATGAAGATCGATTTCATAAATATGTTGGTCGGTTAAAGAGCGAGAGAGACAGCGATGAAATTATTAAGGAGCTGCGGGGAGAATGACTGTAGCAATAGATACCAACATTTTGTTTGATATTTTGCTGCCCGACCAGAAATATTTGGAAAGGTCTTTAACCCTATTAACTCAATATGGGAAAAAGCATCAGTTAGTTATTTCTGAAGTAATATACAGCGAACTGGCATCGCAGTTTGCGGATGAAGAGCTGCTCCAGGATTTTTTAAATAATACTGATATTAGATTGATAAATTCCGGCCCTGAAGCATTGTGGATATCGTCCCAGGCATGGAAAGCATATACCAACAATCGGACAAAAGAGTTTCTATGCAACACCTGTGGTAATATGCAAACTTTAAAATGCGAAAAATGTGCCGCGTTGATCATTGGCAGGCAGTATGTAATTTCTGATTTTTTGATTGGAGGACATGCCTTGTTTCACGCAGGCACTTTAATAACACGTGACGGGGGTTACTATCAGCGTTATTTCCCAGAATTAGTTATTATTTCATAAACACTGGTTCCGCTTATCCCGGACAAAAACTTCAATATTATGAGGAACTAATAAGGGGATGTTTATTTGTTGTGAATAGAAGACCATATCCCGTCATTAAAACCGGGATCGGTTTTGGCTGTTGTCTGGCCATGATCATTTCATGGAGTCTCTACCAGTCCGTAATCTATGCCTTGTTACACGGCATCCTCGGATGGATTTTTGTTCTCTGGTACCTGATTTTTATCAGATAAGTGCGTCAGCACCGGTTTAAATCTTTTTTGACGGTTAGCGCACAGGTCTTATTGCGCCGGCGCAAACTTTGGAGGACTGTACTCCTCGCAGATAGAACCTGCACTGGGAACGGACCCTATTGTACGGCCCTTCACGGGTTCGAAGGGTCTGTATGCTTAACATCTGTTGTTGAATCCAACCGATCCCTGCCGCCCTGTCGCCATCACAGAGTCTCCGCACACCGTTACCCTAAATTTACGGATTGATGGCGGCAACAACAACGGCGATTATTTCCTGCAGGCCATATTATACAGGGATAAATGGGAAGAGCAGTGCGTGAAACCATATCCATGGCTGCTCCATCTGGATCCGTCCAGACTTTTCTTGACAAGCGATGACTTATGAAAAGGAGCAAAGGGATGGAGCTATACTGGCTCTGGCTCAGCATGCTTCCCGACGTGGGGCCTGTTCTGCAGAAGCGGCTGCTGGAGAAATTCGGCAGCCCTGCTGATATCTATCATGCTGGTGAAGAAGAACTGGGCAGCATTGAGGGCCTAGGCAGAAAGCGGGTGCGCTGCCTGTTGGAGCAGCGTTCCCTTACTGAGGCGGCACGGGTGCTGGAAGCGGTGCAGCGCATCGGTGCCCGGCTGCTGCTGCCCGACGACCCCCTCTATCCGCCCATGGTCTGGCACCTGCCGCAGGCGCCTCTTGTTCTTTATTACCGGGGGACACTGCGGGAGCAGAGCTGTGGCGTGGGGATCGTGGGGGCGCGGCGCTGCACCGCCTATGGAAAAGAGGTAGCCCTCCAGGCTGCCGTCTTCCTGGCACAACAGGGCGTCCCCGTCATCAGCGGCATGGCCCGGGGCATCGACAGCTATGCCAACACCGCCTGCCTGCAGGCGGGGGGCTATACCCTGGCTTTTCTTGGACACGGCGTGGATATCTGCTTTCCGGCGGAAAACAGGAATTTGATGGATGCTATCATAGAGCATGGTGTGGTCCTATCCGCTTACCCGCCGGGTACAGAGGCGCGGCCCGAGTTTTTTCCCCAGCGCAACTATTTGATCAGCGCCTGGTCGCACTCTCTGCTGGTGGTGGAAGCGGCCCGCAAAAGCGGTTCCCTGATCACGGCGGGGATGGCGCTGGAGTCTGGGCGCACCGTCTTTGCTGTTCCGGGAAACATCTACAGCCGGGAAAGCGCAGGGACCAACGCCCTTATCGCCGCAGGAACAGCTTCCATCTACCTCCATCCCCGGCAGCTGCTGCCGCAGCTGCCAGCGGGAAATCCGGATAAAAAAATGGGGGAGGACCAGCCCGTTGTGCAAAAGGCAAAAGATGCACCGGACGCAGCAAGCGGCACGGATGGCACATTATTAAGCGCTCCGGCGCGGGAGATTCTCAGTATCCTGCTCCATGCCGCCGTTCCCATGAGCACAGGGGAACTGGCTGCCCGTTTTAGCGGGGATAAAAAAAATTTCTGGGAGTCATTGGCGTTAATGATTTTGCAGGGAATAGTGGAGAATCTCCCCGGCGGACGTGTGCGGACGAAAATATAACAAAGATATGTCTTTGCAATTGACAAGACAGCCTGGCGATGTAATAATCAAGATGTAATAATCAATTATATACCAGAGTTTAAGGAGTAACGCATGATGGATGATCAAAAAAATGATTTATGCTGGCGGATACAAGCATTAAAAAGATTGCGTAACGCTGTTATCCTGGCACATAACTATCAGATCGAAGAGGTCCAGGATGCTGCCGACTTTGTGGGAGATTCTTTCGAACTGAGCCGCATCGCTGCCCAATCGGAGGCAGAGGTGATTGTATTTTGCGGTGTTCATTTCATGGCAGAGGTGGCGGCTATCCTGGCGCCGGAAAAGATTGTACTCTTACCGGAAATCCTGGCCGGTTGCCCCCTGGCTGATATGATTACTGAAGAAACGCTCCGGGAAAAAAAGAAACAGCACCCGGTTGCAGCGGTAGTTACCTATATTAATTCTCCGGCTGTTGTTAAAGCGCAGAGCGATATATGCGTTACTTCATCCAACGCCGTAAGCATAGTCAATTCCCTGGAAGCGGAGGAAGTTCTATTTGTGCCCGACATGAACCTGGGGAGCTTTGTTGCCGGACAGACTGATAAACGCCTTATTCTGTGGGACGGCTACTGCGTGACGCACCACCGTGTAAGGCCGGCTGACGTAGATGCCGCCCGGGCAGCTCATCCCGATGCCGTGCTCATGGTCCACCCGGAATGCCGTCCGGACGTCGTGAAAATTGCAGATTATGTTTTTTCCACCGGCGGGATGATCAGGTTTGCCCGGGAAACGTCACATCAAAAAATAATCGTTGGAACAGAGATGGGCTTGATTTACCGTCTGCAAAAAGAAAATCCCGGCAAACAATTTTTTCTCCTTGCACAGGGTTTGGTTTGCCCCAACATGAAGTATACCAACCTGGAAAAAGTTTACAAAGCACTGGAAATGCTGCAGCCGCGCATTACAGTTCCCCAGCCTGTTCGCGATCTTGCCCGCATTCCACTTGAACGTATGCTTGTTGCAGTTTAGTTCCCCAAAGGGGTTGGTGTGCTTGCTCTATCAAAAACGGGAACATCCCTATGAATTTGATCTCATCGTTGTAGGCAGCGGTGTGGCGGCTCTTTTCACTGCGATCAAAGCTGCCCGTTTTTGCCGTGTTTGCCTTTTAACCAAAGATGCCCTCTGCCATAGCAATACCTGGCTTGCCCAGGGTGGTATCGCTGCCGCACTGGGAGATGACGACACCCCTGAGAGCCACATGGAGGATACCCTCAATGCGGGAGCCGGCTTATGCAACCCCGAAGCTGTAAAGGTGATGGTGGAGCAGGGGCCGCGGCGTATCAGGGAACTGCTGGAGTTAGGAGTGCCCTTTGATCAGCAGGAGGGGCGACTGGCCATATCGAGGGAAGGCGCCCACAAGATGAATCGTATCATTCACGCCGGAGGCGATGCTACCGGGAAGATTCTTCATACAACCCTGCAAAACAACCTGCTTGCCAGCAAAGCTGTCACCGTCAGGGAATACACATTTGTCACAGACTTGTTAACCCATGAAGAAGAAGTTGTAGGCCTGCGGACCGCGAGGGGAGAAACTTACCTTGCTGGGGCAGTGATTCTTGCTACGGGAGGATTGGGCAGGGTTTTTCTATGTACAACAAACCCGCAGGTTGCTACGGGAGATGGTGTGGCCATGGCCTTTCGTGCCGGCGCGGAGGTTGTTGATATGGAATTTGTCCAGTTTCATCCTACTGTTTTACAAAGTCGAAAAGAAGAGATGATCCTGATTTCTGAGGCGGTGCGTGGTGAAGGGGCGGTACTCCGTAATTCCCGCGGTGAACGCTTTATGGACAAATACCATGAGATGGCCGAACTTGGCCCCCGGGATATTGTTTCCCGCGCTATCGTGGATCAGATGAACAGACAGGGGAGCCGCTGCGTTTACCTTGATATGACGCTCCGCGACCCTCTTTTTTTGAAAAGTCGTTTTCCCACAATATACGCGATGGCTTTACAATACGGCTTGGACCCGGCGAAGGACTGGCTTCCCGTTGTTCCTGCGGCTCATTATGCCATGGGCGGCGTACGCACGGACCTATACGGGCAGACAAGTCTGCCCGGCCTTTATGCCTGCGGGGAGGTTTCGTGCAGCGGAGTGCATGGAGCCAATCGTTTGGCTAGCAATTCACTGTTGGAGTGCCTGGTTTTTGCCGGGCGGGCTGTGGAACGGATAGAAAACAAAGGGAAAATACTGCATCCTCGTGCGCGTACTCTGCGGCAAAAAAATAGCAGCGCCGGAAAATTATCTTTAAAATTAACGGAAGAAAAAAAACTGCAAGATGAACTCCGCAGGGTAATGTTCCATAAAGCGGGCATAATTCGTAACGGGAGAGATTTAGCGGCAGCACAGCATTTTCTGCGGAAGCATGCCCGGTTTGCAGCGGCGGTGCCGCAAGACCGGGCAACATGGGAGCTCAAAAACCTGTTTAGTGTGGCCAACCTCATTGTGGACAGCGCCCTCATGCGGACCGAGAGCCGCGGCAGTCATTACCGCGCGGATTATCCGCAGCCTGACGATGCCTGGCGCATGCGCCGTCTGATCTGGACCGGCAAGGTAAAAAAGGAGAATAATTTACATGCACCGCTTGGTTTATAAAGATATTGTGGCAAAGGCATTGACCGAGGACTTAGGTTCCGGCGACCGGACTACGGACAGCATCTTTGGCAATGAAGAGGTCCAGGCTTATATTCTGGCGAAAGAGGCAGGGGTGCTGGCTGGTATGCCTGTGGCGGAGGAAGTTTTCGCCCAGGTGGATATGAGGCTGCAATTCATGCAATATTTTCAGGACGGCAGTTTAATTCGCGAAGGCGATCGTATCGCTGCCGTGAAAGGTCCGGCAGCCGGTATCTTAATGGGCGAGCGCACGGCCCTAAACTTCCTGCAGCGCATGTCCGGAATTGCCACGGCGACAAGGACTGCCGTTAACAGCGTGCATGGCACCGGGGTCAAAATCAGCGATACGCGCAAAACAGCTCCCGGATTGCGTTTGCTTGACAAGTACGCGGTACGCGTTGGCGGAGGCGTGAACCACCGTTTTAACCTTGCCGACATGGTTTTGATCAAGGACAACCATATCAGCGGCGCCGGTTCCATCCGCGAGGCGGTGGCCCGGGTCAGGCGGCATTGCGGGTTCCCTCTGAAAATTGAGGTGGAGACAAAGACGCTTGAGGAGGTCCGGGAGGCGCTGGCTTGCGGCGTGGAGATCATCATGCTTGACAATATGACCACGGAAAAGATGGCTGCAGCAGTAAGCCTGATCGCGGGACGGGCTCTGGTTGAAGCTTCGGGATGTATCACCGGTGAAAGACTGGCTGAGGTAGCGGCTGCCGGTGTAGATATAATATCTCTTGGTTATTTGACAAACAACAGTCGTGCACTGGATTTATCATTAAAATTTTGATATTCAAGCCGGCAAAACGGATTAAAGTAATGGATATTAGGCTTCACCGAAATATTTGACCGAAATCCCGGATCTTGAAAAAAAATTAAATAGTTGTGGCTATTATTTTACTGTAATGGGCCTGCTGATAGGACGCCAGCTACACCTTGGTGTCGTAAAATCCCATAAGAAAACGATGTATGGTCGGGATGCCCGGCGGCACAAAAGCAACCCTGTCTCCATCATGAATAGGGGTGGAGAGGGGTCGGGCCAGGTGATTGATAAAGACAACTTCCACCTCCGCGGCAGGCAGCTGAAGTTCTTGCCGCAGTTGATCGGCCGTTATGGGACGGGTAAGTGCAATCATTTTTGGAATATCCCAGCCCCTTTCTTTAAAGAGAAAGTATAAATTGCCGAAAGCCCTCACTTCAACAGGCATTTGAACATCCCCCTTCCCACGCTATTATCGCATAACCGTTGTTATTTTATCCAGCCCTTTGTGCGCGGAATTCTTTCCGCCTGCAAAATTCAGAAAATTTTTATAAAAGGAAAAAAGAGTGAAGGGGAGAATTACAAGGAAAAATATCAGACTAGGACGGTGAAAAGATGTCCCTCTTCGCCATAAGCGACCTGCATCTTTCCCTGAATGGGGAAAAACCTATGGATATTTTCGGCGCGCGGTGGCAGGAGCACCACCTTAAGCTGAAGGAACGCTGGGAAGATGTTGTGACTGCCGGTGACACGGTAATTATCGGCGGAGATATTTCCTGGGCCCGGAGGTTGGAAGAGGCGGAGGCGGACTTTTCCTTTATTCACACTCTTCCCGGGCGCAAAGTAATTTTTAAAGGAAACCATGATTACTGGTGGCAGAGCTATGCCAAGGTAAAAAAAAACCTACCATCCAGTATCAGCGCGGTCCAAAACAACTATTATCCTTATACGGAAGATATAGCCATCTGCGGTACGCGCGGCTGGACTCTCCCCGGTAGCACGAACTTTACGGAAGATGACGACAGGATTTACCGGCGGGAGCTGATCCGCCTGGAGCTCTCCCTCGCTATGGCCCAAAGGGATGGTTTTGCCGGCCCGATCGCGGTCCTGCACTACCCGCCTTTTGCGTCCGGCCTGGAGGATAGTGGCTTTATCACCATACTGCAGCAATTTAATGTAAAGATCTGTATTTATGGCCATCTGCACGGCGAGGACCAGCAGCGGGCCTTCAGCGGGGAACGGGATGGTATCCGCTACTATTTTACGGCAAGTGACTACATGGGGTTTCATCCTCAACCTATCCATATGAATAAAACCCTTTCTCTAGATTAATAATAAGGGAATGATTTGGATACTCGTCAAGAAATATTCCCCGATTGGCGAGTTGGGGGATTTCGCCCAGGAATATGCCGAATCTCTGCACGAAGCAATGAACCACATTGCTTGCATAGCAGATAGAGATACGGTAATTGCCATTTCCGGCGCTCCGAAAAAAGAATTTCTTAACCGCCCCTTAAGCCTTGCCGTAGAAAAAGTAATGGAATCGCGCAGAAGTATTATTATTAACAATACGGCGCAGCATGAATTTTACCGGGTAGCGGAAGAGGAAGCAATATCCAAATTTACCGCGGAAGCCATTGCGCCAATTATCGCGGAGGGTGACCCCTTCGGAGCGGTTATTGTCGGGACGCGTAATCCGGATGTGAAGATGGGTGATCTGGAGATTAAACTGGTAGAGACAGCAGCAGGATTCCTGGCGAAACAGATGGAACAGTAGCGGGATTATTTTTCGCAGAAGTTATGCGCTAAACATAAAAAAGTAGTAACTTTGTTTTGTTACTACTTTTTTGTCGTGTTATAATAAGGCATAATTGCCGGGTTAAAAATATAGTTAATGCAATTTTATCCATGAAAATATTCCGGCAAACGGAGGCATTGAAGCTATTGTTCAAGGGGCATTCCTTTGTCAAGGGAGCCTTGATCCTCGTGGCTGCCGGCCTTGGCGCGCGGCTGCTCGGGGCCGTGCTTCGTGTTTTTCTTGCGGCGGTGATGGGGGATGAGGGTATTGGCCTTTACCAGATGGCTTATCCTGTTTACACTACCATGCTGGCAATCTCCACCGCCGGCCTGCCGATTGCCGTTTCTAAACTGGTGGCCGAACATTTGGCTCTTAAAGACTACCGCGGTGCCTATCAGGTTTTTAAGACCGCCCTATTTGTGCTCACCATCCTGGGGGCCTTTTTTTCTTTTTTACTTTTCTCCGGTGCTGAGTTTATCGTCCAGAATATCGTCAAGGACCACCGGGCCTTCTATCCGCTGGTGAGTATTGCCCCGGCAATACTATTGGCTTCAATAATGTCCGCCTTTCGCGGTTTTTTTCAGGGGCAGCAGGATATGCGCCCTACCGCCCTCTCGCAGATTTTTGAACAGATAGCCCGTGTAACGGTGGTAATCTTGCTCGTTTACCTGCTGCTACCACGGGGTTTGGAGTTCGGAGCAGCGGGTGCCACTTTCGGTGCCGTCGCCGGGGCGTTTGTCAGCCTGATCTTTTTGCTGGCGGTCTTCCTGCGCCGCCGGCCCGCTATACGGGATAAGCTCAGGGAACAGCCGGCCTTGCGGGATTATAACGCCCTTACGGTTCTTTATCGTCTGGCTGCCTTTTCCGTTCCGATTACCCTGGGAGGTTTGGTCATCCCTCTGATTAACCTGCTTGACCTGGTGGTGGTGCCGCTGCGCCTGCATGATGCCGGCTTTTCCACAGCTGAGGCCACCGCTCTCTACGGCCAGCTCACGGGTATGGCCAATACGATCATCCAGTTCCCCGTAATCCTCACTATTGCCCTGGCCATGAGCTTAGTACCGGCGATCGCCGCGGCACAGGCCCTAAAAAATAGAGAACTGATTAGAACCAGGACGGAGCTGGCGGTGCGGCTAACCCTTTTTTTCAGCATACCCGCTTCCATCGGGCTTTTTGTCCTGGCCGAGCCCACTATGCTGGTCCTGTTTGACAATGCGGCAGCCGCTTTTCCTCTGCGCATTCTTTCTTGCGGCATTATTTTCCTTTCCCTTTATACGACCACTTCGGGTATTCTGCAGGGGTTGGGATATACCTTTGTGCCGGTACGCAGCATGCTTATAGGGGCGCTGGTGAAGCTCATCCTGAGCTGGTTTTTAACTGCCCATCCCGCGCTTCATGTGGGAGGAGCCGCCCTTTCCACCATTGCCGGTTTTTCCCTCTCATCCTTTCTAAACTTGCACAAAGTGGCACAGCTTACAGGCTGGCGGTTGCAGGCCGGCGATCTGCTGTTAAAACCACTCCTTTCCGCTTTTGTCATGGCCTGGGGGGTTAGCCTTACTTACCGCCTGCTGCTCGGCCTGCTGGACGACTTCTTCTCGCTGCGCCTGGCCCAGGCCTTGGGGCTGTTTCCGGCAATTATACTGGGTCTGTTCATCTATACGGCGGCCCTGTTACTTCTGGGCGGAATAAGGGAAGAAGACCTGCGGGCCATACCACGCCTGGGGCCTCCCCTTCTCCGCTGGACGCGGCGGCTTCGGTTGCTGCGGGAATAAAATAAGAGGTGTTGGCGGATGAGATACTTGTATGTTGTAGGGGTGGGCCGGGGAGATCCGCTATCCCTTTCCGCCCTCATTGAGAATGAGCTGGCGGAGGTGCGCAGTTTTATCTGTGTTGCCGCACCGTCGCACCTTGCGGAGTTCCTTGCGCAAAAGGGCCGCCGCCTGATCAACCTGGAGACGCTTGCGGGCGGGGAAGAAGATCTTTCCTTTGCCGCGCGCGCGGCAAA
>Ga0136715_1000115_pt1 | contig 16119 bp, 12 predicted proteins | sample SedPBSmetaG_FD_104916 | JGI IMG/M metagenome (GOLD analysis project Ga0136715, IMG submission 104916) | Freshwater sediment bacterial and archeal communities from Indian Creek, Illinois, USA to study Microbial Dark Matter (Phase II) -... | ecosystem: Environmental > Aquatic > Freshwater > Creek...
AGAGCTAGAAGAAGTGCTGGAGAACATACAAGACGAAGTAGAAGATTGGCAGGACGAGTTAGAGGAACTGCAAGACGAGGTAGAGGAGCTACAGGATGAACTGGAGGAGATGGAGGAAGAGATCGCCGAAGACACGGAGGAGGAAGAAACAGAACAGGAGACCGTGGGCAGCCAGTGCAAACGTGAGGGGGGACTGTTGGCCTCTGTTCTCAGTGCGCTGGGTGGAGGGGGATCAACATACCGCTGGACCGACGAACTCTCAGGCGAGCTTCCTAACGTGCCGGTGCCTCGCGTGCTAGTGCGCGGGGTTAACGGACGCATCATAGTCGAGCCCAGCAGTGACTCTAAGTGGCACTTAACCATCGACAAGTCAGCTCGGGCTGGCACTGCGCTTGAAGCAGAGGCATTAGCACGCAATCTGTACACAGTGGAAAGAACTGCTGACGGGCTCACCATTTTGGCCAAGAAAGTGTTTGGGCAGGCCCGTGCAGTAAATTTTCATCTGCGTCTGCCGCCAGATCGCGTCTATGATCTAGATCAAAGCTCTGTCAACGGCAGCGTCAACGTCAAAGGGGTTAAGGCCAAGCGGCTTAGGGCCAGCACTACGAATGGGAAAGTAACTGCAGAGAGTCTAGCTGAAGAAATCAGCTTGTCCTCAGTCAACGGACGGGTTGAGTTAATTGGGGGAGCGGCAGACACCAAGTGCCGTACGGTTAATGGGAGTCTTGCAGTGACTTGCCCTAAGCTGCAAGCAGGAAAAATGACTTTAGACACCGTCAATGGCAGCGTCTCTCTTAGACTCGGAACAAGCGATGCTGTCGGGGTTAAGATCATGGGGACAAATGTTCATGGTTCTGTGCAAGCAGAAACTACAGACATGACAATCGCTATGGAGCGGCGCACAGTAGGCAGAAAGTTGGTCGCCGAGAGTAAGGGCAACTTTGCGCACTGGTTAGAAGTAGAGGCCAAATCAGTGCACGGGTCCATTAACATTACTCGCTTGGGTTAAGGTAGGCAGGGAAAACAGGCGCGTTTGGGGAAATTAAAGCCGTCGGAGAGCTCCGATGGCTTTGTCATTTGATGAGTGAGGAGGATCAGCATGCGCATCGCGCTTATTGCTCACGACAGGAAGAAAGAGGACATGATTAACCTAGCGCAAGAGCACAGAGCCTTTCTTCAGGCCCAGTGGCTAGTTGCTACCGCCACTACGGGGGCACAATTGGCCATGAAAGTGGGGTTAGAGGTGACGTCAGTGCTGTCAGGGCCGCAAGGAGGGGACGCGCAAATCAGTGCACTGGTGGCGACCGGAGACATTGACATGGTGATCTTTCTGCGTGACCCGCTCACAGCGCAACCCCATGAGCCGGATATTACGGCGCTCCTGCGGATATGTGACGTACACAACGTGCCGTTGGCTACTAACCTCGGCTCAGCCCGCGCGTTGTTGGCTAGCTGTTGTTTGTAGGTGGCAGCTGAATGCGGTGGTGCTTGGCAAAGGAGGGAGTTGCATGGTAAACTGTAACCCACGGAATTTCATAGAGCACTGAAATTCACCACGACACACAAATGGCAGCATCCAAGTATGTTGGTGTAAGGGTATAAGTGCTCTGAGGAGTGGGGAAATTCTTACCATGCGCCGTATGCGTGCGGGAAAATACACAGGACAAGGGAGGTAGTTGAATGGCAACTAGTCAGACTAAAGTCAGGCTCGTGCTTGCGCTGGGTCTGCTCCTTGCCGTCACTATTGGAGTTTCCATCCATACCGGAATTCCCGGGCTGTGGGTCGGAAGCGATCTAACGGCAGTGTCGCAAAGGGTAGGGTATACTTTAGGGCTTGCGACTCCGCTGCGCCAGGTAGCGATTGCGGTCGACGGGCAGACGCTTGCCCTAACGTCGCGAGCAGCTACCGTCGAGGAAGTGCTAGCGGAGGCACAGATTGTGCTTACTGAGCACGACCGGGTTCAGCCAGAACTTGCGAGCAAGGTTCTCGACCAAATGGAAATAGCGGTCACCAGGGTGACGAAGCGCGAAATTGTCGAGTTCGAGCGCATCTACTTTCACGAAATTCGGCGGGCCAACAACGCGCTCGAGCGCGGGGTAGTACGCACGGTGCAGCGCGGCCGAGAGGGACGTAGAGCCGAACACTACGAGGTTGTTTATGAGGACGGCAAGCGCGTTTCGCACACGCTGCTAAGCACGGAGATCATCGAGCCGAAGGTAGACAGAATCGTTGAGTACGGCACTATCGGTTCGATATCCCGCGGGGGTAACACCTACCGTTTCACGCGGGTGATGTACGTGATAGCAACCGCGTACACCGCAGGGCCTGAGAGTACAGGGAAATCCCCCGGCCATCCGGCTTTTGGCATCACGCGCTCGGGTCTGCCTGTCGAACTTGGGCACATCGCGGTAGACCCGCGGGTGATTCCGCTGCTTACCCATGTCTTCGTGGAGGGGTTGTGCAGTTATTCGGCGCAGTTCGATGGTCGGTATTTTGCGACTGATACGGGTAGCGCCATCGTGGGTAACCGTATCGACATCTACTTCGAACGCGTGGAGGACGCCTTGAGTTTCGGACGCCGACGCATGCGGGTGTTTGTGTTGGAGAGGTAGCGTTAGGGGCTTTCCCATGCAGTGGGAAAGCCCCTTCGCCTACGAAGCACGTGTATGTATTCTTAGCTATTGTTTCTCGAGCGCGAGATTGAGGTCCTTGATCAGCGCATCTACGTCAATGCCGTGGGCCATAGCGCCTTGCTCGATGCTCTCAAAGCGAGCAGCGGCGCAGCCCAAGCAGCCGAGGCCATATTTAAAAAACACGGGAACGAGCTGCGGGAACCGATCAACAACGTCTTGAATGCCCAAATCGCGGGTAATCTTCATCATTAACACCTCCAACTTTATCGCAAGTGGTACTAAAGCGTAGCGAAAGGCGGCTCAAATGCTGCGGGTTCGCTGCAGAATTAGTATACCACAAAAGCGACTTCAAGTAGCGCGTGGACCCTTTTGGTATGCTACACTGGAACCGCTAGGAGGGAAAGCAGTGCGGTTTGAAAAGAGCAAGGGCTTCCGCGGCACGGTCAGAGTCCCCGGAGATAAGTCCATCAGCCATAGGGCACTGTTGATCGCGGCCCTAACGCCGGGCTCTTCGCGTCTCTTGGGACTGTCTCCAGCGCACGATGTAGCGGCTACAAAGGGGTGCCTACAGCAGTTGGGGCTTCTGTTAGAAGAGTCGCCGGGACTAACGCGCGTAATGGGACGAACCCTCGCGCACTGGCGCGAGTCATCGGGGGCATTGCAGTGCGACAATTCCGGGACTACGATGCGCCTCTTGGCCGGAGTTTTGGCCGGGAGCTCGTTCAGCGCGACGCTGGTAGGAGATGCGTCTTTGTCCAGGCGGCCGATGCAGCGGATTGTGGAGCCGCTCGCACTTATGGGCGGCAAACTTCAAGCTACGGGTCAAGGCGGGCGTCCGCCTCTGATGATTACGGGGAGCAAGCTAAGAGCAGTTGATTATCAGACGCCGATCGCCAGCGCACAGGTGAAATCGGCCTTACTTTTGGCGGGGCTGCACGCGGACGGCGTGACGCGAATAAGGGAAAAGCACCCGACGCGCGATCACACTGAGCGTATGCTCCGGGCTTTTGGGGCTCAGCTTAGCTTCAGTTCGGGTTATGCCGAAATTGCGGGGGGACAAGTCCTTGCGCCACAAACACTCGCGGTGCCAGGCGACATTTCAAGCGCGGCGTTCTTCTTAGTATTGGCTGCAGCTACGCCGGGCGCTGAGCTAGTAGTGGAGAATGTAGGGCTTAACCCAAGTCGCACCGGGATACTGGACGTACTAGCCGCTATGGGGGCACGCTTTACGATAAAGCCACGCCACACAGAGCCCGAGCCCACCGGTGACGTGCACATTTACGGAGGAACGCTACGGGGGTTTAGCGTCAGCGGGGCGGACATCCCACGAGTTATTGATGAGTTGCCAATTCTGGCGGTAGCAGCCTCTGTGGCCACGGGGAAAACAGTCGTGCGCGATGCGGCAGAACTTAGGGTCAAGGAGAGCGACCGCATCAGCGCACTGCTTACTGAGCTTAGCCGCATGGGCGCAAAATGCGAGGAGTACCCCGACGGCTTTGCCATCGAAGGGGGGCGCTTAAGCGGCGCGATAGTTGATTCGCATGGCGATCATCGCCTAGCCATGGCCCTAGCTGTCGCCGGCTGTTGTGCCGAGGGGGCCACGTACCTACGCGGTGTCGAGTGTGTAGCAGTATCATATCCGGGCTTCTTTAGCGCCTTAAAGCGCTTGCTCGGAGGAACGGAGGGCGAGCATGCTTAAGTTTCTTACCGCGGGCGAGTCGCATGGCCCGGCACTAATTTGCATCATCGAAGGCTTGCCCGCCGGGCTTAAAATTGATGTACCAGCAATTGACGCCGAGCTTGCGCGCCGGCAGAAGGCGCCCGGGCGAGGTGAGCGCATGAAGATAGAGGAAGACACTGTGACGGTGTTATCCGGGCTGCGCGGCGGGGTTACCCTCGGCAGCCCTCTCACCATGCAAATCTTAAACCGAGATTACGTCAACTGGGAAGGGATCATGCACCCCCACCGGCCGTCGACAGGCCAGAAGGTGACTTGCCCGCGACCGGGCCACGCGGATTACCCAGGCATGGTCAAGTACGGGTTTGATGATGCGCGCAATGTCCTAGAGAGGGCCAGCGCACGCGAGACAGCTCTGCGCACGGCTATCGGGGCAGTCGCCCGCCAAGTGCTAAGACTTAAGGGCGTAGAGATTTACAGCCGCGTTTCCGCGCTGGGCCAGCTCACGTTTGACGCCGTCGCGGAGACACCCGAAGCGTACCAACGTGCACAAGCACACCCCTTTTCGGAAAACGAGCGTCAGTCGCAGGCGGCCGAAGAGCTGATCGCGAGTTGTCGCGCAACAGGCGTGAGCGTAGGCGGCGTTGTGGAGATAGCGGCTTTCAACTTGCCGATTGGCCTAGGGTCCTATGTACATGCGGACAGGCGATTAGATGGGCGAATTGCGGGTGCGCTCATGTCTATTCCCGCTGTCCGAGGTGTGGAAATAGGAGAGGCCTTTGCCCTAGCGCAAAGCCCGCCCGGTGCGCCTGCAGATAGTCTGCGGTACGACACCGAGCGGGGCATTTACTATGTGGGCAATGCTAATGCGGGTCTAGCAGGGGGGATGACCACCGGGCAACCCCTGGTGTTGCGTTGTGCCGTCAAGCCGCTGCCCACTCTTGCCCCTGCCATGACCGTGGACTTAGCCACTTTGCTCCCCGCGACTCCGGTTAGAGAACGCAGCGATGTGACTGCGGTGCCAACAGTGGCCATTGTTGCGGAAGCGGTACTAGCTTGGGCTTTGTTGACTGCGCTCTTGGAGGGACCGGCTCGGTTGTGATCACGCCGCCGGCGCGTGTTGCTACGTTTAGTAGCCTGCCCGTTTGTCGACAACATTGACTAGCGGTTGCCCTAGGCGCAAGTGACGCAGATTTTCGAGGAAAATAGCTAGGGCGCGTTCACGATAGTTAGGCAAAGACCCCGCGCAGTGCGGCGTGATGATTACGTTAGACATGGACCACAGCGGGCTGTGGCTAGGGAGCGGTTCCTCGACAAAGACATCCAGCCCCGCACCGCCGAGATGCCCGTTCTGCAGCAGGTCAGCTAGAGCTACTTCGTCTATAATGCTGCCCCGCGCAATGTTATAGAGGTACGCGCCACGTGGGAGTAGAGAGAGGCGTTCGCGATTAAGTAGCAGAGTAGTATCCGGCGTCAGCGGCAACGCCACGACGAGATGTTTAACCCGGGGAAGCACTTGGTCCACCTCAGAATCGGGGAATACCTCATCGGCATAAGGAGAAGCAGTGGGGTGCTTACGCACGGCCAGCACCGTCATGCCGAAGGCCTTGGCCCGCTGGCCTATCGCTTGGCCGATGGCGCCAAAGCCGAGCAGACCTAATGTCTGACCATGGAGAAGCATAGACTCGCCAGAATTCCAGCTCTTTTGCTGCTGTCCCAATATGTGCGCAGGAAACCCACGCGCTAAGCACAGCATCAGCCCAAAGACATGTTCGGCGATGGTCTCTTGATGAATGCCACTACTTGTGCAAAGCACAGCTTCAGTGGCGGCCAGCTCCGGCGAGAGCATGTGGTCAACACCGGCACTTAGTACCTGAATGAGGCGAAGTCGTTTGCCGAGGGCGATTTGTTCCGGGCGCAAGGCACCCCAAACGATGTCGGCTTCAGGCAGGTGGCGCAGAAACTCGCCTTTCTCGGCGGCAATGATGTCGGACTGCGGATAGGCGCCCGCGATAAGTTCCCGCTCGGTAGGGCTGAGAGCGCCGCGCACAAGAATCAAACCCATGTTGCGACCTCCTTTTGGAAATAAGCATATTCCTTTTCTCGAGCCTACGCAAGGGAGTACATAAGGCGCTTTCGCCGAGCGCCGCACACGGACAATTATTGCCCGGGAAAAGGGACTGGCATCGCGCGCCGGTGCCTTAGCGATTGCGGAACCAGTCCCACGGAAAGATGTCCTCTATTCTCGGGCGGTGTACGGTGCAACGCTGGGTAGGGGCAGTCCCCGTTAAAAAAAGTTCGGTACGGCGTGTCTCATCCGGGCAGGCTTGGCGTACTGCTAACCCGCTTTCTATGCATATGGCCATCTCCTCGAGGCCTTCCGGACGCACAAAGTCTTGTACGGGTTTTCCTTGGTGCGCGGCTTGCATAAATCGCGCCCAAATAGGGACGGCCAGCGCACCCCCCGTTGCCCCGAGCGACTCGTTGTGGTCATCGCCCACGTACACAGCCGCGACCAACTGAGGCGTGTAGCCTACGAACCACGCATCCCGCATGTTCTCGGAGGTGCCTGTCTTGCCGGCGGCAGGGCGGGTGAAAGTATTGAGCACGCCCCTGCCGGTGCCTGCAGGCGAAGCAATCACATCTTGCAGGGCGCTCGTCACAAGGTAGGCGATGCGAGGGTCGAGGGCACCGGCTACTACCGTCGGGCGCCGCTTGCTGACAACACGCCCGGCACGGGTTTCTACCCGTAGTATGGGGTCGGTTACATGTCCGGTGATGACACGCCCGCCGTTGGCAAAGGGAGCGAATGCCTGCGCCATGGTGAGGGCAGTTGTTTCCGATGTCCCGAGGGCCAGCGAAAGAACAGGGCGAAGAGTTGTGGCCACACCTAGACGCCTAGCCAAATCCACGACCTTTGCCGGGGTGACCTTGTCGATAAGCCGCGCGGCAACAACATTACACGACACGACCAGGGCCTCGCGTAAGCTGAGCAGTCGGTCATGATAGGCTCCTCCAAAGTCGGTGGGCGTCCACGGCGGCTCGCCGGGCAAGGGAAAGGAGACCGGTTCGCAGGGAATTTGTGTGGCCAGTGTTAACCCTTGCAACAGGGCCGTCGCGTAGACAAAAGGCTTAAAGGCTGAGCCGGGCTGGCGCATTGCGTCGCTAGCGCGGTTGAATCCTGGCGGTGCATTACCGTGGCCACCTACAAAGGCCCTAATTTCGCCGGTATGTGGGTCTAATGCGACCAGGGCACCTTGCGGTTGGACTACTCCGTTTTTGTCTGTCCTGTTGCCGGCTAGATGACCAAGCGCTGCGACAGCCGTTTCTGCGGCGATCTGCATGTCAGTATCAATACTCGTAAAGATGCGAAGCCCAGCCGTAGAGGCTATGGCGGCGCCATTTGGCATATGCTGTTCTAGAGAGCGCCTAATGAAGTCCCTTAGCAGTGCGCTGCCCGCCGAAACCTTAGGCGGGACGGCAAGCGCGATGACTTCCGCCTTGGCTTTATCGGCTTCATCCGTGCTAATATAGCCTTCGCGCACCATGCGCTCTAACACCCACGCTTGGCGCGCTTTAGCTCGATTTAAATCCGCCCGGGGAGAATAAAGTTCCGGCCCGCGAATCATGCCTGCGAGCATAGCCGCCTCCGCCAGACTTAAATCACGGGCCTGTTTGCCGAAAAAATGCCTTGTCGCGGCTTCAAAGCCATAAGTTCCGTGTCCCATGTAGATTTCGTTGATGTACAGCTCCAAGATTTCTTGCTTCGTGTAGTGTCGCTCGAGCAAGATGGCCAAGTACGCCTCCCTGAGCTTGCGCCGCAAGGTACGTTCCATCGGCAGATCGTATAGATTACGTGCGAGCTGCTGGGTAATGGTGCTGGCCCCCTCGACAAACCGGCGCCTGCGCACCGCTTCCACCAAAGCTCGCCCGATGCCGATGGGGTCAAGCCCAAAGTGTCGGTGAAAGCGCGCATCCTCTGTGGCGATGATCGCTTGCAGCAGGTGCTCAGGTACGTCAGCGATGCTCACGACCTCACGATTTTCCACGAAAATGCGCGTGAGCAGTGTTCCGTCGCGGGCAAAGACTAGGCTGGCTTCTCTCTGCACAAAGGGAGGTAAAGCCAAGAAGGTATTTAACCCAAGAAAGAGAATACTGAAGAGTGCGAGGGAAGCGAGTATTGCTGACTGCGCTTGTGGTCTACTAGGCATACGCATCACCAAACCTAGCATGCCCAGAAAGGAGACTTTAACTGAGTGACAGAGTTGCTGGATAGATTGCGCCGGGGTGACAGGGCTGCCTTCGAGGAGATGGCCAATAAGTACTGGGCGTTGGCTAATCGCAGGGCGTCCACGCTTACTCGCTCCTGGCAAGATGCGGAGGACCTTGTGCAGGAGTCCTTTGCCCGCGCTTGGGCTAGGGTGAGCGAGTTTCGCGGCGAGTCCTCCTTTAGTACATGGCTGTTCCGCATTATGGAGAATCATCACATTGACCTGCAGCGCAAGAAAAAGCGCACGCCCTCAGTGTCGCTGCAAACATTAGACCTGCGGGACCTGCTGCGTTTGCGCCCTCCGGCGTGGCTAGATGTCGCTGCGCTGGAGAAAAAGTGGGAAGTAGAGGACATGCGTCGCTGCATTGACGACGCCTTCAGTCGTTTGCCGGCTGCCTACAGGAAACTCATTGTGCAAAAAGACTTACAGCAGCTCTCATATGAAGAGATGGCTCTGCACATGGCCTGTTCGGTAGAAGCTATCCGTTGCAAGCTCTATCGGGCACGCAAGCAATTGCGGGTTGAACTCGCGCGGCTGCTTGGGCAGTACGGAGTAGTAATCTAAAATCGACGGCAGAACTAAGAGGGGCCGCGCGGCGCGCGCCCCCTCGTTTCTTTATGTCGTAATGAAGCTCCTGAGCCGGCTAAGCCCTTCTTCAATGTTCTCCATGGAGGTCGCGTACGAGAGGCGAATGTAGTTGCCGACGCCAAAGCCTGAGCCCGGCACTACCGCCACGTGTGCCTTCTCAAGCATTACCCCTGCGAGCCGCACATCATCGAGGATGGTCTCGCTTCCGAAGGTTGCGCCAAGGAGTTTTTGGACGTTAGCCATCACATAGAATGCGCCCTGCGGAGTGCGGCAGGAGACGCCGGGGAGACCGTTGATCAGCTCGACCATGCGGCGGCGGCGGCGGTCAAACTCCTGCACCATGGTGACAATAGTATCCTGCGGTCCAGACAGCGCCTCCACACTGGCTGCTTGGGCAATTGAGTTTGGGTTGGACGTGGCATGGCTTTGTAGGCTCCCCATGGCTGCAGCTAAGGTAGAGTTGCTCGCGGTGTAGCCAATGCGCCAACCGGTCATCGCATAGGCTTTGGACATGCCGTTTACCACAATGGCTAGGTCCTTAATGTCAGCGCCGAAGGAGGCAATGCTTATGTGCCGCGCCCCATCATAAAGCAACTTTTCATAGATCTCATCGGCGATAACGTAAATTTGGTGCTGCACACAGATGTCGGCGATGGTTCTGAGCTCGCTCTCCGCATACACCATGCCGGTTGGATTGCTGGGGGAGTTGAGAATCAGGGCCTTGGTCCGCGGGGTAATGGCCGCAGAAAGGTCCGCGGGGCGTAGTTTAAAGTCTTCCTCTTCACGTGTGGCCAGAAACTTCGGCACGCCCCCAGCCATTTTCACCATCTCGGGGTAGCTCACCCAATATGGCGTTGGAATTATGACTTCGTCGCCGGGGTCGCAGAGGGCCAGCAATGCGTTGTAAATACTGTGCTTGGCGCCATTTGACACCACTATCTGCGTGGGGCTGTAAGCGAGGCCGTTCTCTTGGCTGAGTTTGTCGCAAATGGCTTGGCGCAGTTTCTCAGTGCCGCTAGCTGGGGTATAGCGGGTCTGCCCGGCCTGTATCGCCACGATCCCGGCGTTGGCAATGGGGGTGGGGGTGTCAAAGTCCGGCTCCCCCACGCCGAAATTGATCACCTTAATGCCCTTGGCGGCCATCTGTTTGGCCTTGGTGTCAATACTGAGCGTTACCGACGGTGTGATAGTTAGCGCGCGCTCGGCCAGCTTCTTCATTAGTGGTGCCTCCTCAGTTGTGTTTTGTATATTGTATTCTCCATCTTGGCTGCGTTTCCTCCACACGATGTGCTTTGCTCGGAAAGAGATCGGTTTCGCTATTGCTTGACAGGTGCCCTCCAGCGCAGTAAGATAACCCAAAGACAGTGACGCGGAAGAGCCTCAGCACCTGCAATCTAGAGAGTCGGGTTGGGTGAAAGCCGACGTGCAAGCTGAGTGGAGACAACCGCAGAGTCCCCCGAACGGGGCGGGTAATCTCGTTATCGATTTAAGCGGGCATCACTGATGCCAACTAGGGTGGCACCACGGGTAATCCCCTCTCGTCCCTAACGAGAGGGGATTATTTTATTGGAGGTGCACTTAATGGATTTCCCAATGAACACTGCAAGTCCCCAAGTGTCGGAACGAATTTCCATCTCTAGCATCGCGGAACAAATCGGAAGGCAAGTCACTCTCCAAGCATGGGTGCGTCGTGCGCGGATCGTTAGCGGCGAACTTGCCTTCCTAGTACTCGCTGACCGGACCGGTGAGGCGCAAGTAGTTCTCACTGGGTCGGCCGCCAGCGTGCTCCCCACGCTGGAAAGCGCGGTATCAGTTTCTGGGAGGGTCGTTGCTTCACGCTCACGCATTTTCCCGCTCGAAGTTCAAGCTGAGGATCTCACGGTGTTAAACTTGGCCGAACCGCTGCCCTTCCCGATCAACAAGCCGGACTTAGAAGTGGGGTTAGATCTCATCGACCGCTTTAGACCGCTCAGTCTGCGGCACCCACGCTTTCAGCAGGTGTTCCATGCGCAGCAGTGCATAGTCATGCACTTTGAGAGGTTCTTCGCCGATCGCGGTTTCCGCAGGGTGAGCACGCCTAAAATTGTAGCCACAGGGACTGAAGGGGGAGCGCAGCTATTCAGCGTCAACTACTTTGACGCTGTGGCTTATCTTGCGCAGAGTCCCCAGTTCTTCAAGCAAATGCTCGTTGGCTCCGGGTTTGAGCGGGTCTTTGAAGTAGGCCCGGTCTTTAGGGCCGAGGAACACAGGACGTCGCGACATCTAAACGAGTTCGTCAGTCTCGACATCGAGATGGGGTTTGTCGAGGATGTACATGCGCTAATGGACATAGAAGAGGAGTTTCTTCGGTCGCTCTTACTGGTCCTGCATGCCGAGCTCGGTGGCGTCATCCAATGCTCTCCTACTATCGCCCCTATCCCGCGCCTGACACTCGGCGAGGCGCTCAGCATCCTCGAGCGGGAGTACTCCATGACGATACCCACGGATGGCAATATCGATCCTGCGGGGGAGCGACAGATTTGCCGATGGGCGGAAGAAACATGTGGAGTTCCGGCAGTGTTCTTGCATAGTTACCCCCGCTCCATAAGACCGTTCTACGCTATGCCCGGGAAAGTCGATCCCGGGCTAACCGAGTCCTTCGATCTGATTTTTAAGGGTCAAGAAATAACGACCGGAGGTTTACGCCAACATTCCTTGCCGCTTTTGCTCAACAGCATGCAAGAGCGAGGGCTACACCCAGAGAGCTACGAGTTCTATCTACAAGTTTTCCGTTATGGCATGCCGCCCCATGGCGGCTTCGCCATCGGAGCCGAGCGGCTTACTATGCAGCTCTTAGGATTAAAGAACATCCGTGAGGCGAGCATCTTGCCATTGCTGTAGGGGCTCTGTGTGTGGGGTGTCGCTTGTTGCTTGTCGCTTGGGGATATGCTAGAATCAAACAAACGCAGCGCAGAAGCGAGTAGCGTAGGCATTTGCCAAGAGAGCTAGCGGTTGGTGTGAGCTAGCGCAGGTGCCTGCATGAAGTCCACTTCGAAGGCGGCGCGCGCTGAGCGCAGACGGTGACACCGTTATAGTCCTTTGAGGCCATGTGGTGAATCAGGGTGGTACCGCGAGACAGCTCGCCCCTTAAATTTTGGGGCGAGTTTTGTTTTGTGGCCCGGTCTGTGGCTAGCCCCCTGATCACACAACTCGCTGCCATCGGCCCACAAAACTTACTCATTAACAAAGGAGGAAACCACATGCTCGATGCAAAGTTTATCCGCAACAACCTTGACCTCGTGAGAGCAGGCGTAGCAGCCAAGGGAGAGACTGCCGCCTTAGCGGAGTTTCAATCACTAGACGATGCGCGGCGCCAAAAAATCACCCAAGTGGAGCAGCTTAAAGCCGAGCGCAACGCGGTTACACAAACAATCGCTCGCGCACGGCAGGCCGGTGAGGACACAACCTCGCTTCAGGAAGGGATGAAAGTCGCCGGACAAAAGGTGAAGGAGCTAGACGCTGAGGTAAGTGCGATCGAGGAAGCACTCGAGGCCCTATTGCTTCGCATTCCCAATTTGCCCGATGCCGACGTGCCGATAGGCGCGAGTGACACGGAGAACGTCGAGATCGAGCGAACGGGGGAGCCGCGCAAGTTTGCATTCACTCCCAAGGCACATTGGGACATCGGCACGGAGCTCGGCATCCTCGACTTCGATCGAGCCGGTAAAATCGCCGGCAGCCGCTTTGCGTTGTACCGTGGCCTGGGTGCGAAACTTGAGCGCGCTTTGATTAACTTTATGCTTGACCTGCATATTCGGGAGCACAATTACATCGAGGTGTTTCCGCCACTCCTGGTGACCTACGCCTGCATGCAGGGCACCGGACAGTTCCCAAAATTCGTCGATGACGCCTTTAAGCTAGCCGACAAAGACTTGTATTTAAACCCTACAGCGGAAGTGCCGGTTACGAACATGCATCGCGACGAAATTCTTGATGGCGCGCTACTCCCGCTCTACTATACGGCCTACTGCCCGTCCTTCCGTGCCGAGGCAGGAGCGGCGGGGCGTGACACACGCGGACTAATTCGCATGCACCAGTTTAACAAAGTCGAGTTAGTCAAGTTCGTCACCCCAGAGACATCGGGGGATGAACTCAAGATGCTGTTACGCGATGCCTGCCGGGTGCTCGACCTGCTCGAGATTCCCTATCGCATTGTGGAAATGTGCACCGGCGACCTAGGTTTTGCCGCAGCCAAAAAATACGACATTGAGCTGTGGCTGCCAAGCTACAACCGTTACATGGAAATCTCGTCATGTTCTAACTTCCGCGATTTTCAGGCGCGCCGCGCCAACATTAAGTACAGACCATCGTCCGGTGCCAAAGCCGAGTATGTTCACACGCTGAATGGTTCAGGACTTGCTGTCGATCGTCTTGTTGCCGCCGTGCTAGAGAACTACCAAGCGGAAGACGGCTCGGTAACGGTGCCCCGCGCTCTCTTGTCCTACATGCACGTAGAGCGCATAGTGAAATTAAGTGTCAAACAAAATTCACTGCATTTCCCAAATTGACGTTGACGGGCATCGTTGATATACTAATTTGTGCTGCGGAGAGATGGCCGAGCGGTTGATGGCGCTAGTCTTGAAAACTAGTGATCCTGCAAGGGACCGGGGGTTCGAATCCCTCTCTCTCCGCCATAAGCAAAGCTCAACGCTTTCACCGCCTTTGTTTTGTGCTTCGTGCTTTGTGATTTGTGTTTTGTGATTTGTGATTTGTGTTTTGTGATTTGTGTTTTGTGATTTGTGTTTTGTGATTTGTGATTACGCAATTCGTGCTGCGTGACTTTCTTGCCGCGAGGGTAAGGATTATGCTATATTAGATTGGCGCGGAGAGGTGGCCGAGTAGGTCGAAGGCGGTCGCCTGCTAAGCGATTATACGAGCTTTAAACTCGTATCGCGGGTTCGAATCCCGCCCTCTCCGCCATAACGCGCCCGTAGCTCAGCTGGATAGAGTAACGGACTACGAATCCGGTGGTCGCAAGTTCGAATCTTGCCGGGCGCGCCATTTCCATGCATCCGTAGCTCAGGGGATAGAGCAGCGGTTTCCTAAACCGCGTGTCGGGGGTTCAAGTCCCTCCGGGTGCGCCATAAGGTAGTAGCGTTCTCCGCGCTGCGTTCGCTGTGCTTTATTTAACTGTGAACCGAGAACGATGGTGGGGACGTGCGGATGGATCATGAGTTTTTAATGCGTGAGGCTCTTTGCGAGGCCAAAAAAGCGGCTGCCATAGGCGAAACTCCCGTGGGGGCCGTCGTTGTGCGCGACGGAGTCATTGTCGGTCGCGGCCATAACCGCCGCGAAGCCGACGGCGATCCTACCGCTCACGCCGAAATTGTGGCCATGCGCGAAGCTAGCCAAGCGCTAGGTGGTTGGCGGCTTACACGTTGTACTTTGTACGTTACCCTTGAGCCCTGCATCATGTGTGCGGGAGCGATGATTCTGGCTCGACTGCCTGAACTGGTGTTTGGAGCGTTCGATCCTAAAGCCGGGGCAGTCGGCTCAGTGGTAAACATTCTTACGGCGGTCAAGTTTAACCACCAAGTAGCCGTCAGCAGCGGCGTACTCGCCGCCGAAAGTGGTGCGCTTTTGAGGGGCTTCTTTCAGGAGTTGCGGTTACGCTCGGAGCGCCGTTAGCGCGTAGCTGCCTCAGTGGACGTGGGGTTGCTAGCTCCTAGCTCTTGGCTCCTAGTAGATGGAGTGCCCAGCAGAATAGGGTTGTCGCGGTAAGAGCCCTCTCCCCAAGCGACAAGCGACGTGAGACAAGCGACGTGAGACTAGCGACATAAGTAACCACACGGAGAGATGGCTGAGTGGTTTAAGGCATCCGCCTCGAAAGCGGAAGAACGGTTACCCGTTCCGTGAGTTCAAATCTCACTCTCTCCGCCACTTGTGTAAATCAGGACTCAGGAAGCATGACTCAGGAATCAGGGCCCAAAGCGTCTAACGCCTATATGAGTCACGAATAACGGTTCGCAGTTCACGGTTCACAGTTCAAGAGTCAAGATTCAAGAGTCAAGATTCAAGAGTCAAGATTCATGATTCATGATTCACGAGTCATGTTTCCCCAAGATACAATCGACGCACACCCACCACACGGAGAGATGGCTGAGCTGGTCTAAGGCGCACGACTGGAAATCGTGTTCAGGTTAACCCCTGACGAGGGTTCGAATCCCTCTCTCTCCGCCATTTACATAGCAATGGCAAGGCTCTTGGGGAAGTACCCCAAGAGCCTTTTTTCGCGGGACGCAGGGGACGGGGGCGCAGGGGACGGGTCCTCTTGTCGGGCTGTGAAGATGCTGGTAAGATGTTGATGAGGTGATCGTAGGTGGCTCGACAGGCAAGGCAGGAGAGCGTATCCGGGTATTATCATGTCATGATGCGGGGCATCAACCGTGAGTTTGTTTTCCAAAAGGATTCATACAAAAGTGGGTTCATGGAACTCGTTAGTGAGCAGCTGGCACCCGACAAGATCGAGTTGTCCGCATGGTGTGTCATGGATAATCACGTTCACATGCTTATTAGGGCTGAGAAAGAAGCTCTATCGAAGGCTATTAAGGCTGTCAGTGTGAAGTTTGCCGCTCAGTACAATAGGGATCTGAACCGTATTGGCCCCGTCTTTGGGGGTCGATTTAAAAGCGAGAACGTTGAGGATGACAGTTACCTTCTCGGGGTGCTGCGGTACATTCACGCCAACCCGGTTAAGGCGAAGTTAGTTGCTGATGCGTCTGAGTATAGATGGAGTAGTTACCGAGAGTACCTTGGTGTGCCCCGTTATGTCTCGACGGTACAGAGGGATTTCGTCTGGTCTCTTTTTGATGGAAATGAAAAGCGTTTCGTCTCGCATCATGCAGAGTACGACGACCTGGACTACTTGGATACCAAAGAGGACAGCGGGAGAAACAGAGATGATCGGGC
>Ga0136715_1000117_pt1 | contig 15916 bp, 12 predicted proteins | sample SedPBSmetaG_FD_104916 | JGI IMG/M metagenome (GOLD analysis project Ga0136715, IMG submission 104916) | Freshwater sediment bacterial and archeal communities from Indian Creek, Illinois, USA to study Microbial Dark Matter (Phase II) -... | ecosystem: Environmental > Aquatic > Freshwater > Creek...
GATAAGATTATTTTATCAGTTTTAGAGTCAATTCCTGAAGAAACAGCAAAACATTATCAAATGGTTCCTTTATCTAAAAAAAATAATTTTTTAGAAATAGGTATGCTCTATCCAGAAGATTTAAAAGCTCAAGAAGCTTTAAAATTTTTAGCTCAACAAGATAAATTTAATTATAAAATTTTTCTTATTACTCCAACTATTTTTAGTAAAATTTTAAAGCAATATCGAACACTTAAAAAAGAAGTAGGTTTAGCTTTAGAAGAATTAGAAGAAGGGTTAGAAAAACAACAAGAAATAAAATCTAACAAAAACATAGATGATTTTCAAAAAATAGCTGAAGAAGCACCAATTACTAAAATTGTGGCTGTTATTTTAAGGCATGCGGTAGACGGATTAGCCTCTGATATTCATATTGAACCTACTCGTAAAGAATTAAGGGTTAGATTTAGGTTATTAGGTGACTTACATTCATCTATTCGCCTTCCATTAAGAGTTCATCCAGCAGTAGTTGCTAGAATTAAAATTATTTCTAATTTAAGAATTGATGAATCTAGAATGCCTCAAGATGGTAGATTTTCTGTTGTTATTAATGAAAAATTTATTGATTTTAGAGTTTCTACTTTTCCAACTTCCTTAGGAGAAAAAGTAGCGATTAGGGTTTTAAATCCTGATTCTGAATTAAAAACTTTTGAAGAATTAGGATTAACAGGAAAAAATCTTGAATTAATAAAAGAAGCAGTTCTTAAGCCTCATGGTTTAATTTTAGTCACAGGACCTACTGGTTCTGGTAAAACCACAACTTTATATACAGTTTTACAATTATTAAATAAAGAAGATGTAAATATTATTACTTTAGAAGATCCAGTAGAATATTTTATTGAAGGAGTTAATCAGTCACAGATTAAATCAGAAATTGGTTATACTTTTTCTGCTGGACTTCGTTATGTTCTTAGGCAAGACCCTGATATTTTAATGATTGGAGAAATTAGAGATGAAGAAACTGCTAATTTAGTTACTCATGCTGCTTTGACCGGTCATATTGTTTTATCAACAGTTCATACTAATAATGCTGTTGGCGCAATTCCACGATTAGTTGATTTAGGAATTAAACCATACTTAATTCCTCCTTCTCTTAATTTAGTTATTGCTCAAAGATTAGTTAGAAGACTATGTGATAATTGTAAAAAAGAAATTGAACCAAATCCTAAAATCAAAAAAATACTCTTAAGAGCAGTTTCTTCATTACCAGAACATATTAAAAATAATTTAAAAATTCGTGAACCATTAACTATTTTTACTCAACAAAAATGTCCAAAGTGTGAACAAACTGGTTTTTCTACACGAATTGGGCTTTTTGAAATTTTATCAATGACTAAAGAACTTTCAGAAATTATTTTAAAAGAACCTTCTGAAACAAAAGTTTTTGAAGAGTCTAAAAATCAAGGTATGATTACTATGTATCAAGATGGTATTTTAAAAGTTTTAACGGGAATTACTACTATAGAAGAGGTATTAAGCGTAACAGAGGAAACAATATAAAAATATGTCTAATAAATATCAATTAGAGTTAAAAAAGTTTTTAGAAATAACAATAAAAGAAGAAGCTTCAGATCTTCATATTTCAGCTAATTATTTTCCAATGTTAAGAGTAGCTGGTAGATTGGTTCCTATCTTAAATACAAAAAAACTTTTAGCCGTAGATACTTGGAATTTAGCTCAATGTTTAATGAAAGAAGAACAAAAAACAATATTTTTAAAAGAAAAAGAAATTGATTTTTCTTATAAATTTGAAGATCAAGCTCGTTTTAGAGTAAATGTTTTTTTTCAAAAAGGAAATGTTAGTATTTCTTTTCGTATAATTCCAAAAAAGATTAAAACAATTAAAGAATTAAATTTACCAGATATTTTATATAAATTTACTAAAGCTTCTCAAGGACTTATTTTAGTTACTGGACCATCTGGTCATGGTAAGTCAACTACTTTAGCAGCTTTAATTGATGAAATTTCTTGTAACAGAGCAGAACATATTATTACTATTGAAGATCCAATTGAATATATTTTTTCAGGCACTAGCAGATCTCTTATTGATCAGCGAGAAGTCTATCAAGATACTCAAAGTTTTGCCAAAGCTTTAAAATCAACCTTTCGTCAGGATCCAGACATAATTATGATTGGAGAAATGAGAGATCTTGAAACTATTGCAACAGCCTTAACAATTGCTGAAACTGGACATTTAGTTTTTTCAACCTTACATACAAATAATGCTGCTCAAACTATTCATCGAATTGTTGATAGCTTTCCTTCAAATCATCAAAATCAAATTAGGTCTCAATTATCTGGTTCTTTATTTGGTGTAATATCTCAACGATTAATTCCAAGAAATAAAGGTGGTTTAATTCCAGCTTGTGAAATAATGTTTTCTACATCAGCTGTTAATAATTTAATAAGAGAAAATAAAATTCATGAAATACCATTAGTAATTGAAACATCAGCTGAAAGTGGAATGATATCTCTTAATCAAACTTTAATTAATTTAATAAAGAAAAATGAAATTTCTTTAGAAGATGGACTGAGTTATTCTCTTAATCCATCTGAATTAAAAATGCTTATTAATTATTAATAAAATTAATATATGAAATTTAATTATCGTGTTATAAACGAAGAAGGAGAAATTTATACAGGTCAAGTAGAGGCTTCATCTCAAGAAGCAGCTGTTGCTATATTACAAAAACAGGGATTTTATATTACTTTTTTAAGAATGGAAGATGAAGAAAAAAAGGGTTTTTTAAATAAAAAAATAAAATTTTTTGAAAGAACATCTAAAAAAGATGTAGTTTTTTTCTCTCATCAATTATCTGTGATGTTTCGTTCAAAAGTTCCTTTAGTAGAAGCATTAAGAGTTTTATCTGCGCAAACTTTAAATTCTAATTTTAAAGAAAAAATTTTAAAAATTTCTCAAGAAGTAGAAGGGGGAAATTCTTTTTCTAAGGCATTAGCTTTATATCCTAAAAATTTTTCTTTTTTTTATGTTTCTATGATTAGGGCTGGAGAAGTTTCTGGTAAACTTTCTAATTCTTTAGATTATTTAGCTGAACATATGGAAAGAGAATATCATTTAACAGCTAAAGCTAAAGGAGCTTTAGTTTATCCTTGTTTAATTATTATAGTAATAATTATGGTTTTAACAGTAATGGTTTTTTTTGTTCTTCCTCAGCTTACTGTTACTTTAGAAGGATTAGGAAGGCCTTTACCATTACCAACAAAAATAGTTATAGGATTAGCTGCCATTATAAGAGAATGGGGTCTTTTAATAATTGTTACTATAATAATTGCAATAGTGGCTAGTATTAAATTTTATAAAACTGAAAAAGGAAGAAGGTTTTTTCATAATCTTTTTCTTAAAATACCAATAATAGGCGGAGTCTTAAAAATGATTTATACTGCTCGCTTTGCTGAAAATCTTTCAACTTTAATTTCTGGTGGTATACCTATTACTAAAGCTTTAGCAGTAACCGGAGATGTTATAGATAATGTTGTTTATAAAGAGGTAATTTTTAAAACTCAAGAGGCAGTAAAAAAGGGAGAAGCTATTTCTTCTGTTTTATCTAATTATTTAAATCTTTTTCCGCCAGTTTTTGTTCAAATGGTTTTAGTTGGAGAAAGAACTGGAACTTTAAGTTCTACCCTTTTAAGTATTGTTTCTTTTTATCAAAAAGAAGTAGATAAAACAATTGATGCTGCCTTAAATCTTTCAGAGCCAGTTTTAATTATATTTTTAGGGATAGTAGTAGCCGGTATTGTTCTTTCTGTTTTAATGCCTCTTTATGGCGGACTTGGAGTCGGAATGTAAGATAATTTTATTGACAAATATTTTATATTTGTTAAACTATAAAAAAAGCTTAAATGAAGAAAATACAAAATACAAAAAAGGTCGACAATAAAATAAATAATTTTTTAAATTAAAAAAATGTTTAAATATTTAAATTCTAAAAAAAATAAAGGTTTTACTTTGATTGAATTATTAATTGTTATTGCTATAATTGGAATTTTATCTGCTATTGTTATTATTGCTGTTGGAAATGCTACTGCTCGAGCTAGAGATAGTCGTAGATTAGCTGATGTTAGACAATTATCTTTTGTTTTAGAAAGAGAAACAGCTCTTCGTCCAGCAGTTGCTTTAACTGGTTGTGCATCAGCAAATTCATCAACTACAATGTGTGGAATTACTACTGCTGCTGATGATGATAGTATTGAAAGATATTTTGAAAATATAGAAGACCCAACTGGTGCTACTGCTCCTTGTACTAATGCTTCAACCGGTAATTGTGCTTATAGTATTAGTCAAGATCCGGCTGTTACTGGTACTATTATTCAAAATAATGATTATAGTATTTGTTTTCGTTTAGAAGCAGGTACTGATGATTTAGCTGTTGGAATGCATTCTATTAGAACTGGCGCTCGTCTTGTAGCTGGTTGTCCTTAAATTTTTATACACATAAAAGAAAAATTTCCCACTTTTTTAATTTGAAAAAGTGGGAAATTTTATGTTATAATTAAATTATGCAAAATTATAGAAATAAATTTTCAAAAACTTTTACCCTTACACTTTTTAATAAAAGGCGGGGGCTTACCCAGTTAAATAGTCACAAAGCGAATTTAACCGGGCTTACACTTGTTGAAATTTTAATTATTGTTGCTATAATTGCAGTTTTAACTGGAATTGTTATTTTAGCTACAAGTAATTTATTAGAACAATCTAGAAGGGCTCGTAGTTTAAGTTTTAGTTCTGATATTTCTGTTTCCCTTGCTCCTGATATGGTTGGTAGCTGGAATTTTGATAATAATGTTTTTGATGGTTCTGGCAGGGCAAATCACGGAATTATGCATAATTTTCCTGCTAACTCTTGGGTTTCAGGGGTTCCAGAAGTTGCTGGTAATGCTTTAAGCTTTAATGGCGTGAATACTTTTGTAGATATGTCCGATTCACCAATTCTCAGTATAACAGGAGCCCTAACACTAGAAGCGTGGGTTTTTGGAAGAGGAGATTTACACGGTAGAACTGTTTTGTCTAAGCATTTTAACGGAGAGTTTGATTTAACATTTTGGGGCAGCACGCTTATCTACTATCACGGACCTAATTGGACTCTATCTAACGTGGGAAGTATAACTACTTTTGTGTTAGATAGGTGGTATCATATCGCTGTTACACGAGAAGTTTTAGCAGATGGTCGTTTGAGGGTTAGGATGTATATAAATGGTGGTTTTGATAGGGAGGCAACTTTTACCCAGATACCCCCTGACACCACGCATCCTGTAAGAATTGGGCTCAGACCAGGAGGAACACAACCATTCAACGGCACAATCGACGAAGTCAGGATTTTTTCAGCGGCAATGCCAATAAGTTATATTCAAAAAAGATATGTTCAAGGAGTTATGAGTTTGGCAAACTCGAAGAGACAAAGCCTCCTCTACGACGCTTCGCTCGCTTCGCTCGCTTGCGTGAATGACGGAATAACTCAAAGCGAAAAACAAGAGAGATTAGCTAAACTTCGCAATTCTGAAGAACTTGCAATTGACATAGATTCTGTTATAAACTCTATTACGCAAGCGAAGCGCAGCGTGGAAAAGAGACGAGATCTCTTTGACCTTGATAAAACCTTAGATTTCTCTGAATACGAACAATATCTTGTCCATAAATAAAATAAAGGAGGTCGGGTCTCCTTTATTTTATAAAAGCGGGGTCAGACCTTTATTTCAAATTCAAAATTCCCATTCTAAATTCTAGATTCTGAATTCTGTATTCTAAAAAGCTTCATACTTTGTGTTTCACATTATTATGCTAGAACTATTCTTATCATTAATAATCTTTATCTTTGGCCTTATTGTTGGCAGTTTTTTAAATTGCGTTATTTATCGTTTAGAAGTTAATGATAGTCCTTTAAAAGGTAAGTCTTATTGTCCAAAATGTAAACATACTTTAAATTGGCAAGATTTAATTCCAGTTTTAAGCTTTTTCTTTTTAAGGGGTAAATGTCGTTATTGTTCTCAAAAAATTTCTTGGCAGTATCCTTTAGTTGAAATTGCTACTGGAATTCTTTTTTTATTAATTTTCAATTTTCAACTTAATCCAGTTTCGTTAGTCGAAGTTGGTTTTTTAATTTTTTATTTTATTATTGCCTCTTTGTTGATTATTATTTTTGTCTACGACTTAAAACATTATATTATTCCTGATAGAATAATTTATTCAGCTATTGTTTTAGTTTTGTTTTATGTTTTGTTGAGACCCGACTTCTTCGGGAGGTCAGACTTCTTTTTAAGCGCTTTTGGAGCAGCTTTATTTTTTTTATTATTGGTTTTAATTACTAAGGGCAAGGGCATGGGAATTGGCGATATTAAATTAGCTTTTTTTATGGGTTTATTTCTTGGTTGGCCAAATATTTTAATTGCTTTATTTTTAGCTTTTTTTATTGGAGCAATTATAGGAACAGGATTAATTATTCTTAAAAAAAAGAATTTAAAGTCAGAAATTCCTTTTGCCCCTTTTTTAATTTTTGGAACCTTTTTTGCTTTATTTTTTGCAGAAAAAATATTAGAATGGTATTGGTATTTATTTTTATTATTATAAAATAATGAGCAATAAAATACAAAATATAAAAAATTTTTTAAACATTTCTAACAAAGGATTTAGTTTGGTAGAATTACTTGTGGTAACAATTGTTATTGCTATGATTTCTTCTATTGTTTTTATTGACTATAGAAGAGGACAAGAAAGAGTTGTTCTTCAAAGATCAATTCATAGATTAGCTCAAGATATTAGACGTACTCAAGAATTGACAATGAGGGCTGAAGATTTTAGGGGATCAGTTTCTCGAGGAGGTTTTGGAGTTCGTTTTGAAAGCAATACTTCTTCTTATGTTTTATTTGCTGATTGTGATAATGATAGATTTTTTGATGCTACTGGAAATACTTTAAGAACTTGTGCTACTTCAACTACTACTGATCCTTTTCCAGAAAAATTAGAAATGAGAACATTAGAAGAAGGAGTGATAATTAATTCAACTCCTTCTCCAGCAAATATTGTTTTCATTCCTCCTGATCCAGCTGTTCGAATTAATAACCGTAATGATATTACTAACGTTATTATTACTTTGAGTATTGGTAATTATACGGGAACAATTACTGTTTATAATTCTGGCCTTATTGCTATTGAATAATAAAAGGTTAAAAATTAAAAAAGAAAAATGAAAAATAAAATAATAAAAAATAAAGGTTTTACTATATTAGAAGCTATAATAGCTGTTTCTATAATTACAATTGGAATAATAAGTCTTTTAATTTTTTCACAAAATGCTGTTTTAACTATTTATCATGCTCGTAATAATCTTACTGCTGTTTACCTGGCCAAAGAAGGAATGGAAAATATAAGAAATATAAGGGATCAAAATTTGCTACGAGGAGCAAATTGGAATAGTGGAATTTCTTCTAGGGCAGTTGCTCCATTATTTATTGATGATGGTTTTTATAATCAAAATACTGGTACTCCAACAAAATTTACCAGAGAAATTATTATTACATCGATTCCTAATTTTGATGGTATTAATGTTAGAACAATAGTTAGATGGGCAGAACATAGTTTTTCAATTGAGGAAAATTTATATAATTGGCGCTAATTTTATATGTTTAAATATTTAAATATTAAAATGAATAAGGGGTTTACCTTATCTGAAATATTAATAGCAATTACTGTTTTTACTTTAGTATCTAGTGTTGCTTTTGGTTTTTTTAACCATATTTTTCAAAGTCAAAAAAAAGTTTTGGCTTATCAAGAACTTTTTGATCAGACCAGTTTTGTAATGGAATATATGACTCGAAGCATTAGAATGGCAAAAAAACAGAGAATAGCTTCGCCAGCTGCTGATCCAATAAATTGCATTACTACTACGGGTAGAAATTATGAAGTTATTGCAAATAATCATATTAGATTTATTAGGCATGATGGAACAATACTTCCTCCAGCTCGACCTTATGTTTGTTACGAATTTCGTTTGCATTCAATAATGGTAAATGATATTCATATAAATCAATTAAAGGTTAGTAGAGATAGAGGGGTTACTTGGACACCATTAACTTCACCCAATTTAAATGTAGTTAATTTAAGGTTTAGAGTTGATGGAGATGGTTTTCAAATGCCAGCCTTACAACCAAGAGTAACAATTATTTTAGAGGTAAGAGGACGAGAGTATGGTTTTGGAAAGCGATCAATAATTCATCTTCAAACTACCGTCTCTCAAAGAGATCTTGATATTCAATAATTTTTATAAAATAATGAAAAAAAATGAAATAAAAGAAAAATCTCAAAAAGGTGTTGCTGCTCTTTTTATAACTATGATGGTTATGTTAGTTTCTTTGTCTATGGTTTTAGGATTAACTGCTATTTTTGTTGGTTATATTAGAGTTATAGAAGGAATGGGAGATTCAGTAGTGGCTTTTTATGCTGCTAATAGTGGAATAGAAAGATTGTTATATTTAAGAGATAAACAGGGTCAGACAGATGTTACCATAAATGGAACTTTAAGCAATGGAGCTACTTATAGCGTTATACGTTCTTTTGTAGATGGTCGGGAACATTTTGAATCAGTTGGAACATTTAAAGAAGCCAGAAGAGCTATTCGTGTAGCCAGATAATATGAATAAAAATCAAGCCTTTCAACGAATAAAAAAGTTAAAAAAACTTATTCAATATCATCGTCACTTATATCATACTCTCAATCAACAAGAAATTTCTGACTCTGCTCTTGATTCTTTAAAACATGAACTTTTTAAATTAGAAGAACAATATCCAGAATTTATTACTTCTGATTCTCCAACTCAACGAGTTGGAGGTGAAGCGTTAAAAGAATTTAAAAAAATAGAACATAAAGTACCTATGCTTTCTATTGAAGATATTTTTTCTGAAAAAAAACTTCAAGACTGGGAAAATTATTTAAAACGATTAGTCAAAGAAATTGATGTTTCTTTTCTATCCATCGCTAACGCTCGAGCAAATAATAATGTTGGTAATTTTGAATATTTTGTTGAGCCAAAAATTGATGGAATAGCAGTTTCTTTGATTTATGAAAATGGAATTTTTGTCAGAGGAGCAACTAGAGGAGATGGCAAAATAGGTGAAGATGTAACTCAAAATTTAAAGACCATTGAAAGTATTCCCTTAAGGTTAGAAAAATCACAAACTATAAATCACAAATCACAAATAATATCTAATAATCAAAAACATAAATCTCAAACTGGTTTTGAATTTGGAATTTTGAATTTAGAATTTCCTCCAGTAGAGCTGGAGGTGAGAGGAGAGGTTTATATAGAAAAAAAGGCTTTTGAAAAATTTAATCAAGAGCAAATAAAAAAAAAATTAATTCTTTATTCTAATCCTAGAAATTTAGCCGCTGGTTCTATTAGACAATTAAATTCTAAAATAGCTGCTTCAAGACCTTTAAAATTTTTAGCTTATAATATAATAACTGATATTGGGCAAGAAAATCATAGTCAAGAGCATCAGATTTTATTAAAACTTGGGTTTAAGGTTGAAAATGGAAAACTTTGTAAAAACTTATCAGAAGTAATTAATTTTTGGAAAGAGTTTATTAAGAGAAAAGAAGACCTATCTTTTCAAATTGATGGTTTAGTAGTAACTATCAATAATAATCAGCTTTTTCAAAAATTAGGAGTAGTTGGTAAAAGTCCACGAGGAATTCGAGCTCTTAAGTTTCCCTCAAAAGAAGCAATAACTAAAATTTTAGATATTAAAGTTCAAATTGGTAGGACTGGTGCTTTAACTCCAATTGCTGTTTTAGAACCAGTTGGAATAGGAGGAACTATTATTACTCGAGCTACTTTGCATAATCAAGACGAAATTAAGAGAAAAGATATTAGAATTGGAGATACTATTATTATTGCTCGAGCCGGTGATGTTATCCCAGCTGTTATTAAAAGTTTGCCTGAATTAAGAAGTGGACAAGAAAAGTTTTTTCAAATACCAAAAAAATGTCCAGTTTGCCAAGATAATCTTATTAATATAAAACAAGAAAAAATTTTGCGTTGTGAAAATTCTAAATGTTTTGCTCGTCAAAGAAGATATTTTTATTATTTTATTTCTCGACCTGCTTTTAATATTGAGGGCTTAGGTCCTAAAATTATTGATAGATTAATTGAAACAGGGTTAATTTTAGACCCAGCTGATTTATTTGAATTAAAAGAAGTGGATTTATTGATCTTAGAAAGGTTTGCGGAAAAATCAGCTCAAAATATAATAAAAGCGATTCAAGCAAAAAAAGAAATTTCTTTTTCAAAGTTTATTTATGCCTTAGGAATTAGAAGCGTAGGAATAGAGACTGCTTTAGATTTAGTAGAACATTTTAAAAATTTACAAAATTTAAAAAATACTAATTTTGAAGAATTAGAGAAAATAAAAAATATTGGACCGAAAACTGCAAAATTAATTTTTAATTGGTTTCAACAAAAAAGCAATTTGGAATTTTTAAAAAAACTAGAAAAAGTTGGAATAAAAATAAAAAATGAAATAAATCAGGCTTCTTTTATAATTCAAAAATTAAAAGGAAAAACATTTGTTTTAACGGGTAACTTAGAGTTAATATCTAGAGAAGAAGCAAAAGAAAAAATTCAACTTTTAGGTGGAAAAATATCTGAATCAATTTCTAAAAAAACTGATTATTTAGTAGTTGGAAATAATCCTGGCTCTAAATTACAAAAAGCTAAAAAATTTAATAGTAGAGAAATAATAATTATTAATGAAAAACAATTTTTTAATTTACTTGAAGAAGATAAATCTTCTTCTTCCACCCTTCGAGTCATCGCAAAATAGCGAAGTAAGAAAAAAAGAATAAATATCTCTTTGGCTCCGCTATTACTAGAGCAATAAAATAAAACAAAAAATAATAAGGGTGGATTTTTTAAATTTCTGTTATATTTTTAGTTTTTAGTAAAAATAATAAAATGTTAAAATCTTTTTTTAATCATCTTAAAAAAATAGACTGGATTTTGGTAATACTTGCTTTTTTAATATCTGGTGTTGGATTATTATCAATTTATAGTTCTTCAATTGGTCAAGGGAATTTTTCAAATTTTTATAAACAAATTATTTTTTTATTAATAGGTTTTTTTGTAATGATTCTTGTTTCTTTTTTTGATTGGCGATTATTAAGAAATGATTCTTATTTAATTTTAATTCTCTATTTTTTTGGCCTTTTAACTTTAGTTGGTTTATTTTTTTTCGCTCCAGAAATTAGAGGAATAAGAAGTTGGTATGTAATTGGACCAATTTCTATTGATCCGATTCAGTTTTTTAAAATTATTTTACTTATTTTATTTGCTAAATACTTTTCAATGCGACATGCTGAAATGTATCAAATTCGCCATATTTTTCTTTCTGGTTTTTATTTTTTTTTACCAGCAATTTTAATTTTTTTTCAACCTAATTTTGGTCCAGTTTTTATTTTATTTTTAATATGGATTGGATTTTTGGTTATCTCTGGAATAAAATTGCGTCATTTTTTATTTTTATCCTTTTGTGGGCTTTTATTTCTTGTTTTAAGTTGGCATTTTTTATTATTAGACTATCAAAAAGAAAGAATTATTACGTTTATTGCTCCTTATATGGCAGATCCTTTAGGAGCTGGTTGGCAAGGAACTCAATCAAGGATTGCTATTGGTGTAGGAGGTTTATTGGGTCAAGGTATTGGCCAAGGATCACAAACTCAATATGGTTTTTTACCCGAAATTCAAACTGACTTTATTTTTGCTAGCATTGCAGAAGAACTTGGATTAATAGGTGTATTAATTTTATTTTTATTTTTTATTTTTTTTATTTGGCGAATTATAAAAATTGCAATATTAACTCAAACTAATTTTTCTCGCCTTTTTTCTTTTGGTTTTGTTATTTTTTTGATAGTTCAAATTTTTATTAATATTGGTATGAATTTAGGCATATTGCCAATAATAGGAATTTCTTTGCCTTTAGTTAGTTATGGAGGTAGTGGATTAGTTGCAATTTTTTTTGGAATTGGTATAATACAAAGCATTAAAATTCATTGACATTTTGTTTTTGTTTGTTATAATAGTATTGCTTAATATTTTTTAAAATTAAAAGATTAATTTGATTTATTTATTTTATTAAATTTAAAATTATTAAACTCCTCTTTTTAAGGGTTTTTTTGTATTCTTTATTTCTTTTTTAAATTTATGATGCCAATAAAAATTAAAAATTTTGGTAAGGTAAAAGTTAAGCTTTCTCAGCCTTATTTACTTTCAGTTCAAAAAGAAAATTGGAAACTATTTTGGGAAAAAAATTTAAAAGAACTTTTTCAAGAAATATCTCCAATTAGAGACTATAATAAAAAAGAAATAGAGATTTCTTTTTTAGATTATAAATTAGATGAGCCTAGGTATAAAACTGATTTAGAAGCAAAGGAAAATAATGATTCTTATGAAGCAGCCTTAAGAGTAAGGGTAAAATTTGTTAATCTTAGAACAAAAGAAGTAAGTGAACAAGAGATTTTTTTTGGAGATTTTCCTTTAATGACAGAAAGAGGAACATTTATTGTTAATGGAGTAGAAAGAGTAGTTATTTCTCAATTAATTCGTTCTCCGGGAGTATTTTTTACAGCAGAAAAAAATGGAGATAAAAATTATTTTGGAGCAAAAATTATTCCTAGTCGTGGAGCTTGGTTAGAGTTTGAAACAGATTCTTTAGGAGTAATTTGGGTAAAAATTGATAGGAAGAGAAAAATAATAGCTACTACTTTACTAAAAGTTTTAGGAGAAGGAATCCAAAATGCATCAATAAAAGAACTTTTTCAAGACGTAGATAAAGGAGATATTAAATATATAGAAGAAACCCTTAAAAAAGATGTTGCTAAAAATCAAATAGATGCTTATCTTGAAGTTTATCAAAAATTAAGACCAGGCGATTTATCTTCAGCTGAGAGCGCTAAAGAATTAATTGAAAATATGTTTTTTAATTTTGAAAGATATGATTTATCTAAGGTTGGTAGATGGAGAATATGGCAAAGATTGTCTAAATTAAAAAAAAGTCATAATTCAGAAGAATTAAAAATTACTGTTCAAGATAGAGTTTTAAAATTAGAAGATGTTATACAAGTTATAAAAGAAATTATTTGTTTAAATAATAATCCTGAAGCAACACCTGATTTAATTGATCATTTAGGAAATAGAAGAATTAGAACATTAAATGAGCTTTTACAAAATAGATTACGCATAGGTTTAATGAGAATGGAAAAAAACATTAAAGATAGAATATCGGTTTTAGATCTTTATAATATAAATTTTGGACAATTAATAAATGTTAGGCCTTTTATTGCAGTAGTTAAGGAATTTTTTACTTCTTCTCAAATAAGTCAATTTATGGATAGTGAAAATCCTTTATCTGAAGTTGAGCATAAAAGACGATTATCTGCTACAGGTCCTGGTGGTTTAGCTAGGGAAAGAGCTGGTTTTGAGGTTAGAGATGTTCAGCCATCTCATTATGGAAAAATTTGTCCCATTCAAACCCCTGAAGGCCCTAATATTGGATTAGTAGGTCATTTAGCTTCTTTTGCAAAAATTAATCAATATGGTTTTTTAGAAACTCCTTATTTTAAAGTTAAAGATGGAAAAATAACATCGGAAATTCAATATCTTAATGCTTATGAAGAAGAAAAATATAATATTGCAGCTGGAGCAGTTCCTATAAATGAAAAAGGTAATATTATTCCTAAAAAAGTTGAAGCCAGAATTAAAGGAGAGCCAGGATTAATAGACAAAGAAGAAATTGATTTTATTGATGTTTCTTCAAAGCAATCTATTTCAGTTGCTACATCTTTAATTCCATTTTTACAAAATGATGATGCTAGTAGAGCTTTAATGGGTTCTAATATGCAAAGACAGGCAGTTCCTTTAATAAAACCTGACTCACCAGTAGTAGGAACTGGAGTAGAAAAAATAGTGGCTAGAGATTCAGGCCATATTTTTATCGCCGAAGAAGATGGAGTTGTAGTTAGTGTAGATGCTACTCATATTACAATAAAATCAAAAGATAAAAAAATAAAAACTTATTACTTAAAAACTTTTCTTAAAACCAATCAATATACTTGTTTTCATCAAAAACCAATAATAAAAAAAGGAGATAATGTTAAAAAAGGAGATGTTTTGACTGATGGAGGGGCAATTTCTCAGGGATCTCTTGCTTTAGGTCAAAATATTTTGGCTGTTTTTATGCCTTGGCGTGGTGGTAATTTTGAAGATGCAATGATAATCTCTGAAAGATTAATTAAAGATGATATTTATACTTCAGTTTATCTTGAAAGTTTTATTTGTGATGTCAGAGAAACAAAATTAGGACCAGAAATTACTACTCCTGATATTCCTAATGTTTCAGAAGAAAAATTAAAAGATTTAGATGAGGAAGGAATTATTTGTGTTGGAGCAGAGGTTGGATCTAATGATATTTTAGTTGGAAAAATTTCACCAAAAGGAGAACAAGATGATTTAACTGCTGAAGAAAGATTATTAAGAGCAATTTTTGGAGAAAAAGCTAGAGATATTAAAGATAGCTCTCTTTTAATGCCACACGGAAAAAAAGGTAGGGTTGTAAAAGTAAAAGTTTTTTCACGAGAACAAGGACATAAATTAAAGCCTGGAATAATAAAAAGAATTGAAATAGAAGTAGCTAGATTAAGAAAAATTAATATTGGAGATAAAATTGCAGGTCGTCATGGAAATAAAGGAGTAATTTCTATGATACTTTCTGCTGAAGAAATGCCATTTTTAAAAGATGGAACACCTGTTGACATAGTTTTAAATCCAATGAGTATTGCTTCTAGAATGAACATTGGTCAAATTTTAGAAGTTCATCTTGGGTTAGCAGCTAAAAAATTAGGATATTATGCTGTAACTTCAGCCTTAGCCGGAGCAACCGAAGAAGATATAAAAAAAGAATTAAAATTAGCTGAATTTTCTGAAGATGGAAAAGTTGTTTTATATGATGGAAAAACCGGATTGCCTTTTCCTAAAAAAATTACTGCTGGATATGTTTATATGATGAAATTAAATCATATGGTTGAAGATAAACTTCATATGAGAAGTATTGGCCCATATTCTTTAATTACTCAACAGCCTTTAGGTGGAAAAGCTCAGTTTGGTGGACAAAGGTTTGGAGAGATGGAAGTTTGGGCATTAGAAGGATTTGGAGTAGCTAATATTTTACAAGAAATGTTAACTATAAAATCTGATGACGTTTCTGGTAGAGTCAGCACTTATGAAACAATATTAAAGGGAGAGGAAATAAAAAATCCAAACATACCAGCTTCTTTTGATTTATTAGTTGCAGAACTAAAATCATTAGGATTAAGTGTTGAAGTAAAAGAAAAATTATGAAAGTATTAAATTTACAATCAATTAGAATAAAACTTGCTTCTCCAGAAGATGTTTTAAATTGGTCTGATGGAGAGGTGATAAAGCCAGAAACTATTAATTATCGAACTCAAAGACCAGAAAAAGATGGTTTATTTTGTGAAAAAATTTTTGGACCAACAAAAGATTTTGAATGTTATTGCGGTAAATATAAAAGAATTCGTTATAATGGAATAATTTGTGATAGATGTGGAGTAAAAGTAACTAAAGCCCAGGTTCGTCGAGAAAGAATGGGTCATATTAAATTGGCTACCCCTTGTAGTCATATTTGGTTTTTAAGAGGAGTTCCTTCTAGGATAGGAATGGTTTTAGATATTCCTATGCAACAATTAGAAAAAGTTATTTACTTTACTTCTTATATTATTACAAATGTTAATGAAGATGCTAAGAAAAAAGCATTACAAGAAATTGAAAAAGAATATCAATTAAAAATTAA
>Ga0136715_1000118_pt1 | contig 15797 bp, 11 predicted proteins | sample SedPBSmetaG_FD_104916 | JGI IMG/M metagenome (GOLD analysis project Ga0136715, IMG submission 104916) | Freshwater sediment bacterial and archeal communities from Indian Creek, Illinois, USA to study Microbial Dark Matter (Phase II) -... | ecosystem: Environmental > Aquatic > Freshwater > Creek...
AGGGAACATTACGCGGTTTGCACTTCCAATATCCTCATGCTCAGAGCAAGCTGGTATACGTTTTGCAAGGAGAGGTATTTGATGTAGCGGTTGATATAAGAGTTGGTTCTCCAACATTCGGAGAATGGGCGGGATTTGAACTTACCGCCGACAATAAGCGCCAGCTTTATATTCCGGAAGGGTTTGCACACGGTTTTTATGTTTTGAGTGAAACTGCCCTGTTTGCCTATAAATGCACTGATTTTTACAATCCGCAAGCTGAAGGTGGCGTCATTTGGAATGATCCGGACATCGGGATTGCATGGCCTGACGGTTCTCCCGTTTTATCTGAAAAAGACAGGAATTATTCCAAGCTAAAAGAGCTCACTAAAGATCGGCTGCCGAAATATGAAGGTGTGGGATGACTCGCGCTTTATGGCCGCGAATAATGCTAACTGGTAAAAATGGCCAGGTAGGTTGGGAATTGCAGCGCACATTAGCGCCTCTGGGAGAAGTGGTTGCGTTGGATCGTCGGCAACTTGATCTGTCTGACTCTAAACAGATCCGGGAACTGGTGCGGGAAATAAAACCCAATCTAATAGTTAACGCCGCCGCTTACACCGCCGTGGACAAAGCCGAATCAGAGCCCGAAACAGCTATGGCCATTAACGGTGTTGCACCTGGCATTTTAGCTGAGGAAGCCAAACGCATCGGTTCAGCTATAATACATTATTCCACCGATTATGTTTTTGACGGCAATAAAACATCCCTCTACACTGAGGATGATACACCTAACCCGCTAAACGAATACGGGCGCACAAAATTGGCCGGAGAACAAGCCGTAAAGGCCGCTGGATCACCCTATATTATTTTGCGTACCGGTTGGGTATACGGGACGCGCGGTAAAAACTTTTTGCTCACTATACTTCGATTGGCACATGAGCGCGAAGAACTAAGTATAGTAGACGACCAAACAGGTGCGCCTTCTTGGAGCCGAATGCTAGCTGAGGCTACAGCGCAAATCTTATCAGATGATTATAATGCTTTAGCCGCTAAAAGAGGTATTTATCACATGACGGCTTCCGGTAGTACGACTTGGTATGGGTTTAGCAAAGCGATTTTAGCTCTTGATCCTAATTCAAATGAGCAGGTCTGTAAATACGTAAGACCAATTTCAAGCGCAGAATACCCGATTCCCGCTCGCCGGCCGGCTTATTCGGTACTGTCAAACGCTAAACTACAAAGCGCTTTTGGATTGGTCTTACTCGGCTGGGAACAGGGACTGAATTTAGCATTAGCTACTTCTTGAAATTGAAGTCGAAAGAACGGAGACAATTAGCAATATGCAAATTAATAGAAAAACTAGACAACAGCTTGATCTTTTAAAGCTGCTGGTTAAAAAAGAAGTTACTTTAAGATATAAAAGAACTTACTTGGGTTTTTTATGGTCGCTTTTAAATCCAATACTGACCGGGGTAGTTCTTTTTATTGCTTTTAATATCTTTATGAGATTCGAAGTTGAGAATTTTGCTCTTTTTATTATGGCTGCGTTATTTCCTTGGACATGGTTTTCTGCTTCAGTGACCATGTCTGCAAACATTTTAACAAGTAATGTTTCTTTGATTAAAAAAGTTATCTTCCCAAAGCATTTTTTATTACTTGCTACAATTATTGCTCAGCTTGTGAATTTTATCTTTTCGCTGCCTGTATTGATTGGACTTACTTATTTATACGGAAGTGCGCCATCATTAAACTGGCTCATAGGAATCCCTGTGCTTGTTTTAATTCAATTTGTAGTTATATATGGGCTTTCACTGCTTATTTCAATTGCAAACGCTTTTTTCCGCGATCTGGAATATCTGGTTAATGTGCTAATCAGTTTGCTTTTCTGGATGACGCCCATTATATATCCCCTTGAAGCTGTGCCTGAACAATTCCGATCGCTTTTGGTCTTGAATCCGGTTACTTATCTGATGCAAGCCTGGCGAGATCTTTTCTTTAGCAACATTATTAACTGGCATAATATATTTATTTCTATGATAACTGCGGCTGTTGTGTTGATAGTTGGGCTTTTAGTCTTCAAAAAGCTCGATAGAAAACTGGATGAGGTGTTATAGTGATTAAAGCTGAAAACTTGTGGAAAAGCTTCCCCATGCGGCGAGATAGACCCGGGCTTAAGGAATTTGTTGTCAATGCACCAAAGTATTTGAAAGACAATACTAACCGCTTCTGGGCATTAAAAGGCGTTAGTCTTTCAGTCAAAAAGGGGGAGAGCCTTGGAATTATAGGAAGAAACGGAGCTGGGAAAAGTACCCTTCTCTCTCTTCTTCTAGGTGTAGCGAAGCCGAATGAAGGAAGCATTGAGGTCAGCGGCAATAGGACACCTTTGCTTGAACTTGGTGCCGGCTTTCATCCCGATTTGACCGGAACAGAGAATATAATCATAAACGGTGTTTTACTGGGACATACGGAGAAAGAAATACGAGAACGCTTGGATTCGATAATTGCCTTTACTGAACTGGGCGACTTTATCAATATGCCTATCAGGACATACTCAAGCGGCATGCAAATGAGACTGGCATTTTCTATCGCCATCCATACTTCACCTGAGGTATTACTGATAGACGAGATCTTGGCTGTGGGTGACGAGTCGTTTCAGAGAAAATCAGGCAAGGCTTTGATGAACCTCATAAACGGCGGAGTTACAACGGTCTATGTCTCACACAGCATGGACGCGATTAAAAAAACCTGCGATCGGGCGATCTGGCTGGAGCAAGGCGAGATAAGGGCACAAGGAGAAACTGGACTTGTAGTGGAAGAGTATTTGAAGGCTCAAGGGGGGTCTGGGGGTGGAAGTGATGGATGAAATAACTAAACACGCAATTTATAGTGGCTCAGAGCGAAATTAAGAAAAAAGTCAACTTGTAGAAGGAAATGAAATGTCGATAGTGCCTTGTCGATACGGGAGGTTCTCTATACCAGATAGTGTTGACATGATTTTCAATGCGTTGCGTAAATATGAGGAATGGTCGCAGCAAGAGATTGCTGCGCTAGCTTAAATCATTCGCCCCTGCGCCATGGTCATCGATGCCGGGAATTTTTGTGGGCATACATGCCCGTGCGTTTTCACAGTTTGTCGGCAATCCAGTTATTTTTCTGGAGGTCAACAATTTACAGGCAAGCATTCCAGTTATGGGTTGGGCCAACGTTAGGGATTATGTGATTTTCGGACTAATTAGCGCTGTTTTAATTCCGAATAACTTATACGGGATTACCGAAAATGGTTTCGGCAAAGCGGTTGAATGTGGACTTTTGCTGATTCACCGTGCTGAATTGGCTACAAGAGAATCCGTCTTGTCGGTCATGAGTTTGCCGATAATCGATTTATCAGACAGTCTTGCGTTATTACTTTTGTGCGAGCCACTGTATTTCTGTGATGCTTTAGAAGTGATATCGATTTGTAAATCGCTTGGTTTAGATGCTACCACACCACGGGTGTGCGAACTAATGGCACAGGTGCCTGAGGGGGACGGGCAGATCAGTAACCTGAATCAACTGCTTAAGGAGAAAGAATTGGAGAGAAATCAAGCTAAGAATACTTTCAATTCTATATACCAATCTACATCTTGGTGTATAACCTATACTGTTAGAGTGATTGGAACAGCTCATGATTTTCTAATCAAGATCTCAATGAAGCTTGTAGAAGTTGCCGTGGAATTTTTCAAGCTACCGATATTGCATATTGAAACTGGGCTACTTAAACCCTCCGTATTTAATAAATTTTCTTTGCTTTCGCGGATAGCAAACCGTCAATGGATGGTGAAAGTCTTCAAAATGCTTCTTCGTGGCGATTTTCGTAATTTTATCTTATATGCGAAAAGTGGGATTAATAAAGTCTTTACCAATAATTTTGCAGAGGAAACTCTGGAACTGGGGGACATATCCAATCATTTCTATAAAAAAGAACCTAAATTCAACCCCTCGGATCAAGAAATAGATATTATTATACCAATATTTAACGGCATGCAATTCTTACCTATTCTTTTCCGAAGCATAATTCTGAACACTACTTCTCCATATCGTTTAATCCTTGTAGACGATTGCAGCACTGATCCAGAAGTGTTGCCATTGCTAGAAAAGATTGTGGAGGAACGACCCAATACAGTTCTGATACGGAATGAAGTCAATAAAGGATTTGTTTATTCTGTTAATTTGGGGAGTCAACATGCTCAGAATCACTTTGTATTGTTGAATACGGATGTTGAGGTGCCTAAATTTTGGTTGGAGCGCCTGATGGGACCCATTTTGAGGGATTCAGTTGTTGCCTCCACGACACCATTTACTAATGCTGGAACTATTTGTAGTTTCCCTAAAATCAATGAATATAACAGTATTTTTGCTGAACAAGATTTTGAAAGTGTAGACAAATATTTCAGGTGGGTTAAGTCAGAGAATACCAGAATTGAACTACCTACGGGGGCAGATTTCTGTATGGGTGTAAATATAAATGTTTGGAAAACAATCGGTCCATTTGACGAAAAAACTTTCGGACGAAGTTATGGGGAGGAATGCGACTGGTGCATGCGTAGCAGTGCTGTCGGTTATCAAAATTTAATGGTTCCAAATTTATTCATATATCAAAAGTATGGGGAAGTTTTTGGTGAAAAGAAAGAATTGCCACTGAAAAACTTGCAAAAACTTCGACGACGATATCCAGATTACCAGAGGCGAATGGAGGAGTTTCTTAGGCATGATCCTGCTGCCCAGATTCGGATGGGTTTAGTGCTGCTATTATTCAGTCATTATGCGTCCAAGACAGTCTTAATTATTGACCATGACATTGGAGGCGGGGCAAATACTTACCGTAATAGGATGATTGTAGAGGATTTGGAGAGGAATCAAGCTGTTCTTCTCCTAACTCGTGATCCTGTATTAAAGGCGTTGAAATTGCGTTGTTTTTTTAAAGACTATGAAGTGGCGATGCTTCTCTCTCAACCTACTCAAATACTGGAATTGATGGAATACGTTAGGTATCACGAAATATTTTATAATAATCTAGTAAGTTTTGAATATCCACTGGATCTTGTGAAGCTATTATCAAAGATCAAGAAAATGACAAATGTCACGCTTACTGTGGCAATTCACGATTTCTTTCCGCTTTGCCCGAGCTATAATCTTCTTAATCTTCATGGCAGGTTTTGCGCCTTACCTGACTTAGAGGAGTGTAAATTATGTTTGCTAAATAATGATTTTGCTGAACCTGTTGGGACCAGTGATATTACGACATGGAGGACATATTGGGGTGAGCTTTTTTCACTTGCAAATACAGTTTTATGTTTCTCTGAGAGTACTCGAAAATTGATAGTTCAAGTATACCCTCTTCGGGTGGGACAAATCCTTTTGCGCCCTCATTTTGTTCCAAGCATCCAAGGAAGAAAACCTCGGATAGATTTAAGTAAAGCCCTCAATATTGGCGTTGTCGGGACAATCAATTATGCTAAAGGAGCTGATATTATCATTAGGATGGCAAAACTTCTTGCAGTGGAACACCCTGATATTAGGATAACCGTGATTGGAGTCTTAGAGGATGCTCCTGTTCTAAAGAATCTTACGGTGACTGGTCGTTATCACCCAAATGAGTTGACGGAACTAATTGAAAAGCATTGTATAAATATGTTTTTCTTGCCGTCAATATGTCCAGAGACTTTTTCCTATGTTACATCGGAGCTTATTCAGCTTGGACTGCCACTCGTGTGCTTTGACCTTGGTGCGCCGGCGGAGCGGGTACGCGGGTACCGCAGTGGAAGACTCGCTGCTGATATCACACCAGAGGCAGCGCTTCGCGCGATTTTTGAGCTTAAGAAAATGACCCTTGGACAGGAAGGAGAGAGGAGGGAAAATTTGTGGTAAAGAATTTTTTGCCCAAGGTTTCAATAGTTATTCCTGTTTACAATGGATCAAATTATATGCGAGATGCGATTGGAAGTGCCCTTTCGCAAACCTATTCCAATATTGAAGTTTTGGTGATCAACGATGGTTCTACTGATAATGGGGAAACGGAACGCATAGCTCTATCTTACGGTGACCGAATTCGCTATTATGCCAAGGAAAATGGTGGAGTTGCAACAGCACTTAACCTCGGCATTGAAAAAATGACTGGCGAGTATTTTTCATGGTTAAGCCATGACGATAGCTATACATACGACAAGTTGAAAAAGCAGGTAGCGATTTTATCGAGACTTGAGGATAAGTCAACCATTCTTACGGGCGGATATATTGTTCTTGATAAAGACAACACATACATTTGTGATGTAGATCCGCTAAAGTTGTATCAGGAAAACCAGTTGGGAAAATCTGTCTTTTCACTTCTTAGAGGTTGTATTCATGGATGTGCATTGTTGATTCATAAAAGCCATTTTGATAGGGTAGGCAGATTTGATCCAGCGTTGCCGACAACTCAAGATTATGATCTATGGTTTCGTATACTACGCGGTCAGACCATAAAATTTCACAGTGGGTTGTATGTACGTTCAAGGAGTCATGAAGAGCAGGGGAGTAAAAAAGATATTGCGCCTCACATTGCAGAATGTAACCAGCTTTGGATAAATATGATGAAAGCGCTGACAGATGAAGAAAAGTGTGAACTTGATGGTTCCACTTATCTTTTTTACCGTAATATTAGGGACTTTATGGTGGGCGTAACTCTATATGATAAAGCTATTGCTCATGCAAATCAAAGGGCTCTTGAAGAAGCAAGAAAAGAACTTATTATTAATGAAAAAGGCCGTTTGCAGGAAAGCTCCTTAAAACTTATGATTTCAGAGAGTGGTTTAGACAAATCAATTCTTGACACCCAGGAAATTGCGAAAGCAGCTAGTAGCTCTAAAGGTTTAAAGAGAATTGCGTTTCTTCTTGGAGATAGAAATGTTCTTGGAGGATTAAATCGGGTAGTCTTGCAAGTAGGGGGTCTCCTTTGCAATACTTATGATGTTTATTTAATATGTTTTGAAAAAGGTTCTAAGGCAGGTTATCCTGCAGATCCAAGAATTAAAGAAATAGTATTTCCATGGGAAACAGATTATTCTATAAAACTTTCAAAATTGTTAAAGCTTATTAATATTGACCTCTTTATAGGAAGTTACAATTGTGTATCGGATTACCTATGCATTTATTCTGTTATGAAGCAATATGCCATAAAATCAATTGCTTGGAATCATGAATTCTATTTCAAACCTTATGCAAATCAGAAACTCTATGAGTGTCTGGCGGTAAAGAATAAAGCTCTTGCCCAAGCGGATGTTTCGTTGTGGTTAAATAGTTTAAGCGCAAACATTTATGCACTTTTGCATCATAACGCGGCAGTGATGCCAAATCCTGTGACAATAAAGTTACCAGAACCAGATAATATTTGCGAACGTCCAAAGAATATCGTAGCAGTAGGACGTTTTGATGATCCCGGAAAAGGTCTATCAGAGCTACTGCGAACATTTGCTGTCGTGCTAAAAAAGTGCCCGGAAACCGAGCTAAATATTGTGGGTCCCTATGATTTAAAGGCAAATATTCCTGGAGAAAATTCTGGTGAAACATATGAATCGTTGATTCGCAAACTGGGCCTGCCGAAAGGGCAGTTCCACTTTACTGGCTGGGTAGAGGATGTGGAAGCTTATTACAGAAATGCTTGTGCCCATATAATGCCATCCCGCCATGAAGGCTTTGGTCTGGTAATTACTGAAGCTGCCGCCTATGGGTTGCCTTCTGTAATTTTCGAAGGATCCGGACAGAATGATATTATTACAAATGGTCAAGATGGGTTTATTGTACCAATAGGTGATATAAATGCAATGGGAGAAAAAATTGTTTCACTTCTAATAGAGGAAAAACTTTTAGAACGTATGAGCGAAGCGGCTCGAGAGATGGTGGAACGTTACTCTCTACAAATGCTTGAAGAAAAATGGAAGGCTTTAGTAGAGGCTGTATTAACGTTCGAAGGAAATGAATTGAACACATTTTTGCAGAAGAATTTTATGTTTCCGGTAAAGGATGAAAGGGAGTTTGTTAAGCAGATTATAAACGAATATGAAAACTGTGTGATTCATCTCTGTGAAAATTCTACATTTGTCAGTGACCCAGTTCCTTTTAAGAGCTCGGGCGAAAATCCGTACATGGCGGAAGTGTTGGCAATGCAGAATAGTCTATCTTGGCGCATTACGAAGCCGTTGCGCTGGACTAAGAAAGTATTTGTATCTGTAAAAAACGAAGGATTACGCATTACCTGGGGAAAGATAACCAGAAAAGTAAAAATGAAAATAAACAGATTGGTTTAACATATGGATTACGGTATACTAATCTTTTTATGGAATAAATATGAGCATGAATAATAGTGCTTAATTTCAAGGGTTTTATGTTCTTCGTAGGCAAGGTTCAACTATTGCTACCGCATCTCGAAAAATTTTAACGAGAAAAATGGCTGCATACCGTGAGCGACAATTAAAAAGACTTAGAATCAGGCTCCATCACTGGGACTACCTTAAAGAATTGTTAAGAGAATTTTATATCTGGGAGGTAACATGAATAGACTACAAACATTAATATACAACAAAGGTGAAAGATTGGTTCCTTATGTATCACACGATGAAGATGAGTTGGTCAGGCATCGCAGTTCTTACGCTTTCTTTCATGCGGTGATCACTATAGATTTGCAAAGCAATCCGAAACTTGATTCAGATGTTTCAATAGTTGACTTAGGATTTGGAACTGGCTATGGTTGTGCACTTTTGTCTAGTTTACCCTCAAGCTATATCACTGGTGTAGATATATGTGCGGAGTGCGAGATTTTTGCGCGCCAATACTACCTAAGATCAAATGTGAATTATATGATTAAAGATCTCACAAAATTTATTCCCGAGGCAATTCCTTTTGATTACGCTGTCTCGCGGGGGGTGCTCGAACATGTCCCAGACGGTTTAAACCTAATTAAGCAGATTAAGTTTAATCGGCGAGCAATGGTAGATGTTCCTTATAACGAGGCACCTGGCAATGAATATCACATATTGACTGGTATTGAGGAAGACAAGTTTGGAGATTTAACAGACTATGAAATATTTTACGAAGATCTGGAAGGGCGGATATTTGACGCTTCCAATAAGCCAGAGAGAGCAAACATGATCATGGTGGTACTCAGCTCTCCCGAACTACCCAAAGTAAGTAGCTTGTTTCAATTCCCTATAGAGTCGGTACGAGGAAGTGAACTTGAAACATTGAGTGAAATAACAGCTACGGGTAACCGCCACTATTTGGATACTCCAACCGAACTATTAACTACAATTGAAAAAGCTATCAGAGAAACCGAAGTGGTTTTAGATGTCGGTTGCGGTATCGCACCCATGAATTACTTCCGACCTAAATTACATATTTTGGTTGAGCCTTGGTATGAATATTCCGATATTATAGCCTATCGCTATTCCGGCGATAAAAGTATTATTATCATTCGTACCGGCGCGCTGGAAGCAGTTCACCAGCTTTCCGATAACTCGGTGGACAGTATCTTCCTCCTCGACGTGATTGAACACCTTGACAAGGAGGTCGGCAGGAAGGTCATTGTGGAGAGTGAGCGTGTGGCGCGGGAACAAATCGTGATTTTTACTCCGCTTGGTTTCATGCCCCAACACATGGAAGGAAGTGAGCCTGATGGATGGGGGCTCGGAGGTAGCACTGTTCAGGAACACCGCTCTGGATGGGAACCAGAAGATTTCGGTTCAGCATGGTCATTCTATATCTGCAAGAACTTTCATAGCGTAGATTTCAAAGGAGAACGTCTTGAACAAAATTACGGGGCATTTTATGCGGTTCGTAATTTTGAAAGGAAGACGATCTTTCCACCAGAAAAAATGACTGACTTTCGTCGTCCTTTGCCTTCGGAGATAGAAGCACAACAGTTAGATGCGAGATTTCAGGCGTTACAGAGCCAATACAATGGATTACAGAGCCAATATAATGGATTACAGAGCCAATATAATGGATTACAGAGCCAATATAATGGATTACAGAGCCAATATAATGGATTACAGAGCCAATACAGCTTGGTCCTAAATTCTCGAAGCATGAGAGTAATTCGTTTATTCAAGAAAATCCTTGGGACCATTGGCATAGCGAGATACAAATGACGGTCGCGTCCCGAACTTTGTCGAATTTTGATTAAAATTGCTGAAGAAGAAAAAGCTCAAAACAAGGAACTAATTGTCCGAGTAAAAGATCTGGAAACCATTAAAAACAGTACTTTATGGAAAATGACAAAACCTCTCAGAGTGACGCTGGATGCTGTTAAAAAGCTTTTTATAAGGCGATGTATCTAAAACAATTATATGGAGGTAATTATATGTTCAAAGATAAAACGCTACTAATAATAGGAGGTACTGGGTCCTTTGGAAACGCCGTTCTACGAAGATTTTTAAAAACAGATATTAGTCAAATAAGAATTTTTAGTCGTGATGAAAAGAAACAGCACGATATGCGTAACAGGTATTATGATTCGAAGTTGAAATTTTTTATTGGTGATACAAGAAACTACGAAAGCGTTGCCCAGGCGATGCTAGGTGTTGACTATGTGTTTCATGCAGCGGCATTAAAGCAAGTACCTTCCTGTGAGTTTTTTCCGTTAGAAGCGGTACGGACAAATATATTAGGTACGGAAAATGTTTTAAATGCGGCAATACAAAATAATGTGAAAAGAGTTATTTGCCTGTCTACGGATAAAGCAGTATATCCGATTAATGCCATGGGAATGTCAAAGGCACTAATGGAAAAAATAGCAATTGCAAAGGCAAGGATTTCTTCTAACGGAAATACTATTATTTCAGTAACGAGATACGGTAACGTAATGTGTTCACGCGGCTCTGTGATTCCGCTATTCACTAATCAAATCAAATTAAGACAGCCAATTACAATTACCGATCCTAATATGACACGTTTTATGATGTCTCTGGATGATGCTGTAGATCTGGTGCTTTTTGCATTTGTACACTCTAAAGGCGGAGAATTGATTATTCAAAAAGCACCTGCATGTACCATTGGCATTCTGGCAGAAGCGATTAGAGAAATTTTTGAAGGACAGGAAGAACCATGCATAATTGGGACCAGGCATGGAGAAAAACTCTATGAATCCCTGCTGACTCGCGAGGAGATGGCAAAGGCCGTTGATTTAGGCAATAATTATTTGGTTCCAATGGACGAACGAGACTTGAACTACAGCAAATATTTTACAAACGGACAACATGAGGTTTCTGCCGCTGAAGATTATACATCCCATAATACCAAAAGGCTTTCAAAGCAAGAAGTTATTGGAATGCTATTAGAGCTTGATTATATACAAAAATCCTTAAATGGTAGCTATGCAGAGGAGTATTGAACTATGAAAGTGATGACAATTGTAGGCACTCGACCGGAAATCATTAAGCTTTCCTGTGTGATTGAGGAACTTGATAAATATACAGACCATGTTCTTGTCCACACAGGACAGAACTATGACTATGAACTTAACGAGATATTTTTTACTGGTATGGGAATCAGAAAGCCTGATATTTTTCTGAATGCAGCCGGTAACACAGTGGCAGAAACCATTGGCAATGTTATTATCAAGTCGGATGAAATTATGAAGAAGGAAAAGCCCGATGCTGTTTTACTTTATGGGGATACTAATTCTTGCCTATCTGTCATTTCTGCAAAAAGAAATAAAATCCCTGTTTTTCACATGGAAGCCGGTAATCGCTGTTTTGATCAGAGAGTTCCGGAGGAATTAAACCGTAAGGTTGTTGATCATTTGTCGGATATAAATATGACATTGACCGAGCATGCCCGGCGTTATTTAATAGCAGAGGGAATCCAGCCTGAAACAATCATAAAGATTGGTTCCAGCATGAAAGAGGTACTTGCACGACAAAAGAATTCCTTCATTGCTTCTGATGTGCTTATTCGTCTGTCTTTGGAAAAGGGAGAATACTTCGTGCTTTCCGTACACAGGGAGGAAAATGTGGAATCGCGTGAGAATTTTAAAGATTTAGTAGAATCTATCAATGCTATAGCAAATAAATATCAAAAAAGAATTATCGTTTCCACACATCCGCGTACTAGAAAGCTTTTGGGAAAAGACAATTTAGCTTTTTCGGATTTGGTGGAGTTTATGAAGCCGCTTTCCTTTGCAGACTATATTAAGCTGCAAATGAATGCATACTGTGTGATAAGTGACAGTGGTACGATAACGGAAGAATCGTCCTTGTTGCACTTTCCCGCTATAACTGTTCGCCAATCTCACGAAAGACCAGAAGGCATGGATGAGGGAACACTAATTATGACAGGACTCAAAAAAAAATACGTGCTAAAGGCCATAAAAGTGGTAACAGAGCAAAATAAAGAAACTGCACATAGTTTCCGAACAGTCTCTGATTATGATGTAGATAATGTTTCTAAAAAAGTTGTGAGAATTATATTGAGTTATACAAACTATGTAAATCGTACAGTATGGAGAAAGGGTGATGAAGACAATTGAAAAGAATTGTAGTGATGGGCTCTACTGGTATGGCAGGCCATGTGATTTCTCTATATTTAGAAGAACATGGATATGATGTTTATCGAACTTCCCGCAGTGAAAAAGTTGGAGCAAAAAGCGCTGCTATTGATGTATGTGATTTTCCAGCTCTGGAGCGCTGGCTGGATAGTGTGAGATCTGATGTAGTTGTAAACTGCATTGGCCTTTTGCAAAGGGATGCGCAGGAACACCCTGATAAGGCAATCTTGCTGAATTCCTATTTGCCCAAACATTTGGAGAGCAAGTATCAACAAACGAGTACCAAGTTGATACATTTATCTACTGATTGTGTGTTTTCGGGTTCACGAGGTAGATACGAGGAAAACGATTTGCCTGATGGTTCAACAATTTATGACCGTTCTAAAGCCTTTGGCGAGGTGAATAACGGCAAAGACTTGACATTTCGCATGTCTATTATTGGACCGGATACTGATTTTGGAGGAACGGGACTATTTAATTGGTTTATGAAACAAAGTGGAAGTATTAGCGGTTACGGCAAGGCTATTTGGAATGGTGTGACAACCATTGAACTTGCCAGAGGCATAGATGCTGCTATTAAACAGAATTTGTGCGGTCTTTACCATTTAGTCCCTGAAAAACATATAGATAAATATAATCTTTTACTGCTCTTTCAAAAGATTTTTGGCAAAAATGATATTGAAATCTGCTATAGTGAAGATATTATACTTGATAAAAGCCTTGTCAATACCCGCACTGATTTTAGTTTCTTAGTAAAAGAATATCCTGAACAGATTGAAGATATGAAAGCCTGGATAGAGGCGCATCGTAAACTGTACACTGTACTATAAACTCTATAGCAAGTTGGCAGTCATAGATTGGAAATATATGAAAGGCATCTATTGATGATAAATCTACTTTACCAGGTTCAGTCATCGGGTGGTTGGCTACGTACAGTTGAAAAGCTGGTCCAAATCTTTATTCGCGAAGGAGTGCCTGGCTTGCAACGAAGATTGACGATGGCCATGGGTTTTTACTTATGGAATTATTCGAAGTGGACTCGTCGTTTTGACACGCTGACCGACGAGATACGTGCAAAGATGCGCAGAATTGCCGATGGCTTTGCTTATAAACCGCTTATCTCCGTCGTAATGCCCTGCTACAATCCTAAGCCGGAATGGCTTAGGGAAGCCATCGAATCGGTGCGCCGCCAGATTTATCCTCACTGGGAATTGTGCATTGCCGACGATGCCTCGACCGACCCGACTATTCGCTCCATTATGGAGGATTACTCCCGCAGGGACGCGCGTATCAGAGTTGTTTTCCGCTCAATTAACGGCCACATCAGCGCCGCTTCCAACAGCGCCCTGGCGCTGGCGGCGGGGGAGTATGTTGCGCTGCTGGATCACGATGATATACTGGCCGAACAGGCACTTTTCTGGGTGGCGGAAGCTATCAACCGACATCCTGACGCCGGGTTGATTTATTCCGATGAAGATAAGATAACAGAATCAGGTATACGAAGAGACCCGAATTTTAAATGTGACTGGAACTACGACCTCTTTCTTTCGCAAAACATGATCTGTCACTTGGGTGTTTATAAAGCTTGGCTCTTGTGTAAAATTGGTGGCTTCAGGGAGGAGCTAGAGGGGGCTCAGGATTATGATCTCGCCCTGCGTTTCATCGAACAGCTCTACCCGAGTCAGATTGTTCATATACCACGCGTGCTTTATCACTGGCGAGTGCACCTGAACAGTGCTGCGCAAAACGCGAACGCAAAGCCTTATGCATATGTGGCTGCGGAACGTGCGTTGAATGAACATCTGGCGCGAAAAGGGATATTAGCCCAGGCGGAACGACTTCCGAATTCCAGTTGGAACCGGGTGCGCTATACGTTGCCGGAGCCCGCGCCGCTGGTGACGCTTATCATCCCTACCCGCAACGGTTTGCACCTCATCCGGCAGTGCCTCTCAAGCATTCTGGAAAAAACCGATTATCCCAATTATGAAATCATTGTTGTTGATAACGGTTCGGACGACACGCAAACGCTGGCCTACTTCGACATTATCGGGAGCGACCCGCGTATCCGTATCCTGCGGGACGATCGCCCCTTTAACTATTCAGCGCTCAACAACCGCGCGGTGCAAGCGGCGCAGGGAGAACTGGTTGGCCTCATCAATAATGACATCGAAGTGATTGACCCGGACTGGCTGACTGAGATGGTCAGCATCGCGCTGCAGCCGTGTGTTGGCGCTGTGGGTGCTCGACTATGGTATCCCGACAACACCTTGCAGCATGGAGGGGTGGTACTCTTGGGTTTAGACTGGGTTGCCGGCCATAGTCACAAGCACCTCTCCAAGGGGAATCCCGGATACTCTGGACGTGCTATATTGCAGCAGTCTTTAAGTGCAGTCACAGCTGCCTGTCTTGTTGTGCGCCGGTCCACCTATATCGAAGTGGGGGGGTTTGAAGAAGAAAACCTCAAAATCGCCTTTGGCGATGTCGATTTCTGTCTGCGGGTTCGGGAAGCGGGCTACCGTAATGTCTGGACGCCCTATGCCGAGCTTTATCACCACGAATCCGCCACGCGCGGTTACGAAGACACTCCCGAGAAGCAGGCAAGATTTGCGGGTGAAATTCGATACATGCAGGACCGCTGGGGCAGCCTTCTGCTGAATGATCCGGCCTACAGCCCGAATTTAACATTAGATCGTGAAGACTTTTCCTACGCCTGGCCGCCCAGAGTCGCGACTCTTGAGGAATTGGAGCGTTCTTGATTTTCATCGCTTACTTGATGAGGTGATATTGTGGGTTCAGACAAGGTTCAGGTTTTGTTATCGACGTATAACGGCCAAAAATATTTAAAAGAGCTTATGGACAGTGTGTTAAATCAAGATTATTCAGAATTGGACTTACTTGTCCGGGATGATGGATCAACTGATGAAACCCTGTGTATACTTGAAAAATACTCAAGCTTAAAAAACTTGCAAATAGTACATGGACATAATATAGGGATTGTGAAAAGTTTTTTTACGCTGCTTGAGAGCTCGTCGCCTGATGCGGAATATATAGCTTTCTGTGATCAGGACGATATATGGAAAGAAGATAAGATTTCCCGGGCAATCGGCATCCTGGAAAAACATAGTAATAGTACACCTGCCATGTATTGCTCACGGGTCACTTTAGCGGATGAGAATCTTAAAATATTGGGTTTCTCACAGATGCCAAGGAGAGAACCGGATTTTGGAAATGCTTTAGTGCAAAATGTCGCCACCGGATG
>Ga0136715_1000120_pt1 | contig 15712 bp, 20 predicted proteins | sample SedPBSmetaG_FD_104916 | JGI IMG/M metagenome (GOLD analysis project Ga0136715, IMG submission 104916) | Freshwater sediment bacterial and archeal communities from Indian Creek, Illinois, USA to study Microbial Dark Matter (Phase II) -... | ecosystem: Environmental > Aquatic > Freshwater > Creek...
CCTATGCCGTAGTGCAGTGAGGGCACGCCGCCGCGCTGTCCCGGCTGCAATGAGCCTCTGGCAAAAGGAGCGGCGGCGTGCCCTCACTGCACTACGGCATAGGCGTGCGGCGGGGACAATTATTCCATAAACAAAAAAAAGCGAGGTGATCTGATGGGCGAAAGCAAAAAGCATCTCCTTGATTGCGTGGGGCTCTATTGTCCCGCTCCGGTAATGAACACCCGCACCGAGATAGACGGGCTTGAGGCGGGAGCGCTGCTGGAGGTTGTTGCCGATGATGCGGCAGCATGGGAGGATATTCCCCGCTGGGCCAGGCGAGCCGGCCACACCTTGATTGAATCCTGGAAAGACGGAGACGAACTCCATTTTTTAATTAAAAAGAAGGCATAAAACACAAAAATCATAACGGAGGGTATTTATCATGAGCGAAAAAAAGAAGATCCTTTATGTGCAGACAAGCGGGCCTGCCAATCCTGAGCGCCAGTATGCCCCCCTCATCCTGGCACAGACAGCTGTGGCCATGGATGTTGAGCCTACAATATTTTACCTGGGGCTTGGCTTGAAGGTTCTTGTAAAGGGAGAAGCAGAAAAAATTAAGATTGGCGCTTTTCCCGCTTTGCAAGAAGTGATGCAGCAGGCCGCAAGCCAGGGAGTAAAAATCATGGCCTGCCAGCAAAGCATGCAGCTTTTCGGCGGCGAAATCAGCCCTGCTGACCTTACGGAAAAAGCGGTCATTGCCGGGGCGGCCACGCTTAACGACCTGGCTCTGGATGCTGATGCCATACTGACTTTTTAAATCGGATAAACTCGGACAGGAAATTTACGAACCTCACAAAAGGGTCAGGCTTAATGAAAAGAGCCTGACCCTTTTGCTTTGTTGCGCATATGTTCTTTGCGGAAGGATTGACAGGATGGCTACGGAAGAATAAAATAAATAAAATAATACATATATGATTAGTATCAATGGGGGGTGGCAACGTTACATGAAAATTTCCACAAAAGGAAGATACGGATTGGAAGCGCTGCTTGACCTCGCCATCCATTCATCAGAGGGTCATATAAACATAAAAAGCATAGCGGAGCGATGCGGGAAATCCGAGGCTTACATTTTGCAGATATTTTTAACGCTTAGGAAGGCGGGACTCGTTGAAAGCATCAGGGGAGCACAGGGAGGCTACAGGCTGGCAAAAGAGCCTGCGGAGATTACCGTGGGCGATATTTTAAATGTCCTTGAGGGCCCTTTGGCGCCTGTAGCATGCATTATTCCAGATACAAAACAGCCCTGTGATCGCTATGAAAATTGCGCTACACGCGCAGTGTGGGAAAGGATAATGGATTGCTTAAACAATGTTGTTAATGCGATCACAATTGCCGACTTGCTGAAAAACTACAGAGAGGCAAATTATCGTCAGGCAGATTTGGAATATTATCTTTAAACCCGAAAACCGGCCGGCAGGAGGCGTTCTGTGGTGAAAGTTTCCACCAAGGGAAGATATGGTCTTAGGGCAATGGTAGACCTTGCTGTCTATTCAAACGGAGATCACGTCGCTTTATACAGCATTGCCGCAAGGCAAGGAATTTCCATAAACTATCTGGAACAGGTTTTTTCCATTCTCAAAAAAGCCGGCCTGGTAAGAAGCGTAAAAGGGGCAGGGGGAGGTTATGTTTTATCCGGCAGCCCGGCAACTTTAAAAGTTGGCACTATTTTGCGTGTACTGGAAGGAAAACTCTCCGTAATTGACGAAAAGGCTGAGGGAGCGGAAGAAGACAAAACAGGGGTACAAAATTGCATCAAAGTGAATGTATGGGACAAAATGAATAAATCTTTAAACGAGCTTGTAGATACGATAACCCTTGAAGAGCTGGCGGAAAATTACAAAAAAATGCGCGGTCTTGACACAATAATGTATTACATATGAATTGATTTGAGGAGAGATCTGCAGATGTCCGGTGATGACAGTAAATTTTGGGAAAGATATTCCCGTCAGGTGCTTTTTGCCCCCATCGGCAGGGCAGGACAGGAAAGGCTTTTGCAAAGCAGGGTGGCTGTGATCGGGCTTGGCGCGCTGGGGACGGTATCCGCCGACAGCCTTGCCCGTGCGGGGGTCGGGTATTTAAAGCTCGTGGACAGAGACTATGTAGAAGAATCAAATTTACAAAGACAGGTGCTTTTTAATGAGGACGATGCCGCCATGGCCATGCCGAAGGCCCTGGCGGCGGCGGCAAAGTTAAAAAAAATCAATTCAGGCGTAGTCTATGAAGCGTTGGTTGAGGATGTAAATTATAGCAATGTGCAGGAATTAATTGCCGGTGTGGATCTTGTTATGGATGCCACTGACAACTTTGAGACCAGATTTTTACTCAATGAAGCCTGTGTAAAGAATAATATTCCCTGGATTTATGGGGCCTGTGTGGCCAGCAGCGGCCTTACTTTTGCAATCATCCCGGGAGAAACTGCCTGCCTGACATGCTTCCTTGGTGATATCCCCCCTGCCGGTACAGGGGAAACCTGCGATACAGCCGGGATCATCAGCCCTGTCGTTAATGTTGTCGCTTCGATACAGACTGCGGAAGCGCTGAAACTTTTAACCGGCTCCAGGGATGCTCTGCGCGGAAAACTGCTTTTTATTGATCTCTGGGAAAACGTATTTTCAGAGATGGCGGCTGTAAGGGATGAACACTGTCCTGTTTGCGCAAAGGGAACCTTCGCCCTTTTGTCAGGCAAAATGCAGCAACACTGCACCTACCTCTGCGGGCGTGACGCGGTACAGGTATTGCCGCCAGCAAAAATGAATCTTTCACTGGAAAAACTGCGGGAAAAATTGCTTCCCCTGGGCGAAGTATCCGGCAATGATTTTTTACTGAAATTTACCACCGGAAAACACCAAATGGTTATCTTTCCGGACGGCAGGGTTTTAATCAAGGGCACCTCCGATGAAAAGATAGCACGTACTTTATATGCCCGGTATATTGGGGTATAGGAGGAGGGCATGATCTACCTCGACAACGCGGCAACTTCCTGGCCCAAGCCAGAATCAGTCTACCATACAATGGATAGCTTTATCAGGGAACTGGGCGCCAATCCCGGGCGAGCCTCTTTCAGGATGGCGGTTGAAGCGGAGAAGACCGTCAGGGAAGCCAGGTTCCTTTTAAAGAATTTTTTTAATGCCCCCTCTCCCGATCATATTATCTTTACGTTAAACTGTACTGATGCCTTAAATATTGCTTTAAAAGGACTCCTTTCCCCCGGCGATCACGTTATAACAAGCCATTTGGAGCACAATTCCGTCAGCAGGCCCTTGAACAGGCTTGCTGAAGCAGGTGTTGTGTATTCCATGGTTTCCCATTATCCTGATGGATTGATCGATCCGGTGGAGATCAAAAAGATGATCCGTCCGGAGACAAAGCTAATCGTTTTAACGCATGCATCCAACGTCCTAGGGACTTTGGAACCGGTAAGGGAGATCGGGTGCATTGCCGCCGAGCATGATATTATATTCCTCCTCGATGCCGCACAAACTGCCGGCGTAGTTCCCATAGATCTAAAGGAGATGCAGGTCAGCATACTGGCCTGTCCGGGCCATAAGGGTCTTTTGGGACCGCCGGGAACCGGCCTTCTGGTCATTAATAACCATGTGGAAATTGCTTCTCTCCGGGAAGGCGGTACCGGAAGCCTTTCGCAAGAACCTTTCCAGCCATCCTATTTTCCGGATCGGCTCGAAGCGGGGACACCCAATACCGTAGGCATAGCCGGGCTTAAGGCCGGAGTGGATTTTATTATAAAAGAAGGCCTGGAAAAAATACGCAGCCACGAACTGCTGCTCATGGATTTTCTGTTAACAGAACTTTTGCGTATTCCCGGCGTTGCTGTTTACGGAACACAAGACGCAGGCAGAAGAACAGGGCTGGTTTCTTTTAATATTGAAGGATGGGAACCACAGGACGTGGCGGCAGTACTGGAAACAAAATTTGAGATCGCCTGCCGCGCCGGCCTGCACTGCGCCCCCTGGGCCCATCGCGCTCTGGGAACCTACCCCTCCGGTGCGGTGAGGTTCGGGATCAGCTATTTTAACAAGAAAAGCGAAATAGAGGCCGCCATCGCTGCCGTTTCTGCCCTGGCAGGTTAGACATACATATGTGCCTACAAGTCGGCGACGGCCACAATTAATATTCCTGCTAATAGAATTACCACAATCCAGAGTTTTACATTCAGCCCGTCCAGCTGCGTACTTATTTCAAAAAGTTTTTTAGTACTGATATCGCTTTTTGGTTTATTTAATTCTTTACTCTTATCCTTATCCATAAGGCTTCCTCCTCGTAATTTTATCCCCATATTGCATTTTATTTACATATTAAACACCTTAGACCCATCAAAAAGGCTATTTTGTAAACAAAAATTTAACATCGCCTTAACATTAAATTCCTTTAAAATTAATGTTAATTCAATATAATATATTTGGTGTTTCGGCGTTTTTCGCGGGCCTTCTCTGCGGGTTATTTATCTGCTTTCCTGACGTGGTGAGAAAACGAGGTGGCACGCATTGCCGCGTATCCTGATTGTTGACGATGAAGAAGCAATTCTTGAACTAATCGCCTATAATCTGCAAAAAGAAGGCTTCCTGACAGAAAGGGCGGTAAACGGATGGGAAGCCCTGGAAAAGGTGGCTGCCAATCCGCCGGACCTGGTGCTTCTGGACTGGATGTTGCCGGGAATTGACGGATTGGAGGTATGCCGCCGCTTGCGCGACAACCCGAAAACCAGAGGCTTGCCGATTATTATGCTGACGGCGCGCGTGGAAGAGGTGGACAAGGTTCTGGGGCTGGAGCTGGGCGCTAACGACTACGTAACCAAACCATTTTCGCCGCGTGAGCTGTTGGCGCGTATTAAAGCTCATTTGCGGGCCAAGCAGACACATTACCAGCCCAAGGCGGGAGAACCCGTCATCCAGCATGGAGCGCTTCGCATTGATACGGAAAAGTACCAGGTAAAAAAGAACGACCGGCTGCTGGAGCTTGCGCCAAAAGAGTTTGAACTTCTTTTCCTGCTTGCCTCCCAGCCGGGAAAAGTCTTTCGCCGGGAAGAGATGTTAAACCGGATCTGGGGCTATGATTACCCAGCCGACACGCGGACCGTTGATGTGCATATCCGCTATCTCCGTCAAAAAATAGAAGATGATCCCAATAATCCAGCCATTTTGTTGACAGTGCGCGGCGTCGGTTACAAGTTCAAGGAGCAGCGGTAGGGATAGCAGAGGTACGGGGGCACGTGGGCGGCATCTTACATTGCATATTAAGTGTATAACCGCCCGGCCAGTTGACGACTTTGTGCCAAAGCCTCCTGCGCCCACGACTGGTAACGGGGACGAATTTCGTGGAGCACCACGCCGCTGTAGCCGTTTAACCGGTCAAACACCTCCGCTGCCGGTATCTCGCCCCGGCCGATGGGCAGATGCAGATCACCGCGCCCTGTAGCCATCAGCTCAGCCTGCTTATTTTCCGGAGAGGCCGAAACGCGGCCGAAATTATCGTGAAGATGGAGATGGCGTACGTAGGGAGCCGCCCCGGCAACCGCATTTAGAAAGTCAAAGCTGTAAAACCGGGAAGCCAGATAGGCATGCCCAACATCAAGGGTGATGCCCACCTGCGGATGGTTGATGGCGGCTGCCTGTTGCACTAAAAGAGATAATTGCTCCGCATAGCAGTAGGGACTGCCGTCCAGGTAGGGCCGGGCATTTTCCAGTGCGATGATCACTCCCAAGCGCCGTGCCTCCCCGGCCAGTTCGAGCAGCGCTTCCCGTTCCACCATCAGCAGATACTCCCGCTCCGCGTGGCTGAGTTCAATCTTCCCTCCGGGCAGGTGAAAGGCTTCTTCGGGAATGTACCGGCCGCTATGGTAAACCAGAATTTCGGAATCAATGGCAGCAGCAAAAACCAAACTTTCCCGAAGGGCTTGTTTTTGCCAGGCCAGATTCTCCAGATCCATCAGGTTCAGCGGATTGGGTCCATGCACCGTGTAGCCGAGCGGAAAGCGGCGCAGTATTTGCCGTATCTCCCGCACCCGGTCCTGGATAAGCTTCCCCCCGGCCATGGCTCCCAGTCCGTGCACTGAGACCTCCACATACTCGAAGCCCTGCACCGCATAGGATCCTAAGGCTTGCTCCAGGGAGTCAAGGCTGTTTTCCGGCCAGGCTGCGTCAGCGTTTATGCCGAATCCCTTAATTGTCATTGCCATACCTCCACGTTATACCTTCCGCCGGGGCCGGCGCCCCGTTGTAGCCGTAGCGCGCGACAGTCCGCCCTCCGGACAACACGGCAAAGACCACGGGACAGCCCCGCATCAGTTTTACCATGATCAGATCAGCCTTTTTCCCGGTTTCTATGGAGCCCAGGACGGCCGCCAGCCCGGTAGCCGAAGCCGGGTTCAGCGTGGCCAGACGCACCGCCGCCGGCAGCCCGTACCCATCGGCCGCAAGGCTAAAGACGGCATGCAAGAGAGACGGGGGATGATAGTCGGAGCAGAGAATGCCCGCGGCCCCATGCTGCAGGGCATCCCGGGCGGAGAGATTGTTTTCGTGGGAGCCTCCTCGCAGCAGATTGGGAGCACCCACACAGACGTGCATCCCCTGTGCCCGGGCGTGCTGCGCCGTAGTCAGGTTCACCGGAAATTCGGCCACCGTGACTCCCAATGCCCGCATTTCCTCGACCCTCTCCGGGGTGTCGTCATCGTGGGATGCGAGACAGATCCCGCGCTGCGCGGCAAGACCGGCAAGCAGACGCAGATCTTCCGCCTTAATATTTTTTCGGGCCTCGACCTTTTGTGCCACAAGGCTCGCGCACTCCTGCTCATTCAGATGGTAGGTTTTCCGAGCGTATTGGAAATATTGCTCCACCGTACGGTACTGCCCCTGACCGGGCGTGTGATCCATCAACGAGAGCAGGTCCCCGCATCCCTCATTAAGCAGTGTCTTTACAAGCTCCAAGCCGTCGTCATTGCTGATCTCGTAACGGAGGTGGATCAGATTGCGAATGAGATGGGGACCCTCGCCCATCCTGATGATCTGCCGGGCGATCGCCGCCGCCAATTCGTTGGAGCGCACTCCTTCTCCGGCTGAAAAGGAGATGGAATGGAAGATCGTAACGATACCGCTGGCGGCGAACTTCCGCTCTATTTCACGGCAGGCCATTTCTACCGGAAAAAGGACGCCCGGGCGGGGTTCGACCTCTTTCTCCACGGCGTCACAGTGTATATCCACTAATCCTGGCAGGAGATAGGCCCCGTCTCCCTCCAGCGTGGACGAGCGTTTATCGTTCCGAACCGGTCCGGAACCTACCCCGGTGATGAACCCCTCTTCAACAAAGACCCATCCGGGATCCAGGATGCGGTCCGGCAGCACCGCGCGAACATTAGCAATCAGCAGCCGCTTCGACATGTTTTGTTCCCCCTATGACACATGCTTTGGATCCCTGGTCCAGACGCAGAACCCGGTCAGTAATCTGATTAAATGTTTGCCAATCATGAGAAACAACCACGATGGATGATCCCTGCCGCTTCAGTTCCAGAATTAACTCCTGCACCAGCCGCTTGCTTTCCTGGTCCAGGGAAGCGGTGGGCTCATCCATCAGCAGCAACCGCGGCCGCTGGGCCACCGCCCGGGCGATGTTGACCCGCTGCTGTTCCCCGCCGCTGAAGGTGCAGGGTGAGGCCTCCCACAGGTCGCAGGGAATTCTGAGATGCTCAAGCAGACGAGCCGCCTCCTGCAGGGCCAGAGACTGCGTCCATCCATTGTGCAGCAATCCTTCCGCCACCACCTGCAGCGCCGATACCCGCGGCACTACCCGCAGGAATTGGGATACGTATCCGATTTCGAAACGCCGCAACGCCAGGATGGTCTGCACCGGTGCTGTTAGCAGATCCACACTGTCGTCCAGCGAAAGGTACCAGGCCTGACCGGCCGTGGCCACATACGTCCGGTAAATACATTTCAGAATCGTGGATTTCCCGGCACCGCTGGATCCCTGAATGCCAAGAATCTCTCCCGCACGGAGAGCAAATTCGATGTCCCGGCAGGCCGTCACCGTGCGGCCCCCCAGCAGATGCAGAGTGAAAACTTTTGTCAGACCGGTTACCCGGAGCAACTCAACCAAGTATGCGTCCTCCCTCCAAATACGTTTACTGCTAAAGCAAAGAACTCACCAACAGCTGGGTATACGGATGCTGCGGATCCCCCAGAATCTGATCGGTCAGGCCCGTCTCCACCACCCTTCCGCTTTTCATTACCAGCGTGTAGTCCGTAAGCAGACGGATCACCTCCAGATTATGGGAGACTACAACCATGGCCAGCCCCAGTTCACGGTGCAGATGCCGGATCAGATCCAGCACCCGGGCCTGTACCGAAACGTCCAGGCCAGTGGTCACCTCATCCAGAAAGACCAGCGGCGGATTATTAGCCAGCGCCTTGGCAATCTGCACCCGCTGCTGCATGCCTCCACTGAAATAGCGGGGCAGGTGGTCCATCCGTTCCATGGGCACCTCCGTGCGCCGCAGCAGTTCGGAGGCCCGCTCGCGCATGCGGCCCACGTGAAAGAAGCCGGCAGTCAACAGTTTTTCGGCGATATTGCCCCCGGCGGTGCAATCCAGCCGGAGACCCTGATGCGGATTCTGGTAAACCATACCCATCAGGTGGTGGCGAATGTGCCGCTGCTCTTGGGCACTGCTGCTTAGCATATTCACTGTACCGCCGCGGTAGCTCCGCAGATAAGCATCTCCGGCGCTGGAGGTGTGGTCGAAGTACAGGCACTGCACCAGCGTGCTTTTGCCGGAGCCGCTTTCCCCCACCACCCCCAGCATCTCCCCGCTGTAAAGGTCGAAAGAAACACCGGCACAGGCCACGATGGAAGCACACACGGGACAGATATTGCTTCCGGCCTCCGGGCCGGTGCGCACCACACATTCCGCACAGCCCCGGCCGTAGATGCGGGTCAAGCCGCGGACGCGCAGCAGCGGTTCACCCGGAACGGCGTTGTCCTGATGTCCGGAAAAGGTATCCGCTATGTTCGGGCTGCGCAAATCAATTCCCCCCCGTGTGTCCGGTTTGCCGGCCGGTGCCCGGGCCGCTCCCGGAAAGCAAACGCCTGGCGCAGTAGTCGGTATCGGAACAGGTATAGCGCCGGGCGCCGCTATGATCGTCCAGCAGTTCGTCCAGAAAGGACCCGGTGCTGCCGCATACAGCACAGTATTTACCTTCGAAGCTCTCCACCCGGAACGGGTGATCCTCAAACTCCAGTGGCTGGACCCTGGTATACGGTGGCACCGCATAGATTCGTTTCTCCCGCCCGGCGCCAAAGAGGTTGAGATTGGCGGCCATATGCAGCTTGGGGACGTCCCAGCGGGGGATGGGAGACGGATCCATGACGTAGCGTTCATTGACCAGGACCGGATACTGGGCGCCGATCGTGATCTCGCGCCAACGCACAATATCTTCATACAGGTAAACCCAGAGGCGGCTGTAATCGGCCTCCGCGTGCATCTCCCTTGTTTTGACCTCGCTCGGCTCTACCCGGCGCAGGGGCTCGGGGTAAGGAACCTGGAACACCAGCGTCTGCCAGTCGTGCAGCCGTTCTTCCGGAACACGGTGCCTGGTTTGAATCAGGCTCGCCGCACCCGTGTTTTCAGTGGTTTTTACCCCGGTGGTCTGCAGCAGCAGTCTGCGAATATTCACCGCGTTAACCACATCATCCGAACCCTGGTCAATCACTTTCACAACGTCGTCCGGACCTACAAGGGCCAGAGTCAGTTGCAGCCCGCCGGTTCCCCAGCCCTGGGCAATAGGCAGTTCCCGTGAAGCAAACGGCACCTGATAACCGGGAATGGCCACAGCCTTTAAAATCCGGCGGCGGATCTCCTTTTTGGTCTGCTCGTCCAGAAAGGCGTAATTGTATCCGGGTCGAATCTCTTTTTTATCCGCCATCATCGGCATCCTCTCCCTGCGTTTTCTTTACCGCGGCGTGATCCTGCATGCGGCGCAGCCGGTCCAAAACAGACTGGAAGGTGACATAGTGGGGCAATTTCCAATGGGCCGTAAAACCGGACGCTTCGATACCGTCGGTATGGCATAGTACGAATTCCTCATTTTCCGCCGGTGCGGTCCCGGCGGTGTTACGCATCGTCCGGTCCAGGACGGCCATTGATATTGCTTTGATTTCGTTGTGCCCGAAGCACAAGCCGTAACCCATGGTGAAACGGGGATGGGCGTGAGCTTCCGTTTCGTCCATCCGGGCAATGATCTCCGCTTCAGTAACCAGGACACTCCCAACGCTCACTGTGTTTCCCGCGCGGTAACGGTGGGGAACGCTTACCGGAACGTCGCCCACCCGGAGTTCGCCCAGGGTGGGATGCACGTTGCCGTAGCCGCGCATACTGCTGTAAGCCAGAGTCATAAGTCCTCCCGTTTCGCTCCGCGCCATACTTTGCAGACGGACCGGCCGCGATGCCGGAAAGGTCAGGGGTTGCCTGGTGAGATCGGGAATTTCATCCGGTTCCGGCTTGGCCGGGTATTCCTCCAGCAGTCCCTCGGAGCGCAGCATATCCACCACTTTTGGAAAGCTCCGTGGCTTTTCGTCACTGTCCGGCCGGAGCCGGTAACGCTCTAAAAACTCCTCAATCTGCCGGGTGTCCTCCTCCGCCAGCTTGAGGTCCAAAAGCCTCAGGCTGTAATCCCGCGTCGGACCGAGCATCTGCCCGCCGGGAATATCCTTAAACGCCGCCGAGATGCGCCGGATAAGCGTCATTTCCCGCGTGTCCGTTACGGTGGAGTAAGCGATACGGGAAAGCGTGGAACGGTAAGCCCGCAGAATGAACGAGGCCTCGATGGTGTCCCCCTCGGCCTGTTTCAGCGCCGCCGCAGCGTGGAAAGGCGCGTACACGCCTCCCTCACCCATTACCCGGTCCACAGCCAGCCGCAGCTGATCCTGAATCTGCTGAATCGCCAGCGGAGCCGAGCCGCCCCGGAGACGGAAATAACGAACCATCTCCTCGGCCGCTTCAATGGCCTCCCGGCCTCCCTTAACGGGAACATAGCCCACAACGCCAACCTCCTTGTTTATGTGCAGTTATTCCCATTTATTCCCAATCAACCCTTACCGACCTGGGGATACACGCCACTTGGCCGCTGTCGCTCACCAGGATGATGTCCACACCCAAGGGAAATTCGGCATTAACTTCGCGCAGGTAAGCCAGGTTTTCCCGCGCCAGCCCCGCCACCCCGAGGGAAACCTCGCCCTGCACTCCGGGGCCGCGCAAGCGGAGGCGGACCTCCCCCTCGTGCGTTTCAGGCCGCAGCATCTCAACATGAAATACGATGGTCGCCCCCTGATCGGGGAAAAGCAGGCTTCCCCTGCGCAAGCCTGTAATCTCCGGCCGCGCCTCCGCTCCCCATACAAACACGAAATCCGCCTGCCCGTGGGGGACCATCCGGCCTCCGGCAATGAGGCGGCAGCAACGCTCCAAGCGGTCTTTTCCTTTTCCCAGGACCGCGAAAGTGGTCTCTTCATCCAGCAAGCTCAAAGCAACCATCATCATGGCCCAATCCGTTGCGGGGTTCAACTCCTCTGAAAGCAGGAAATCGACCTTGCCCGGTCTGGCCATACAACCGAGAACCTGGCGAAACACCCTTTGGCTGTCGAACACCGGATCAAAGCGGGATAGATCAAGCATTACCGCTCACCTCAAATCGCACCCGCGTACGATCTACAGAGGCAAAGAGCGCGGCGTCCAGTTGCCGGACAAAGGTCGCGATCACCGTCAGGGCCGTCTCTATTTCGCGGCGTTGCTCCGGGATATGCTCCCACGCCAGATCAAGCACTGCCAGGTGGAAAGCGCGCTCCGGGTTCTCACCCAGGCACAAGCCCCAGCCAATCTCGTCCTCCCGGCGCGTCACCGTGCATTCGGTGACCAGCAGCTCACCCAGATTGAAACCGGCGTTTTCAACCGATTCCCGTGCCCGCATCATCACCAGCCCCGCTTGCGGCGCCTTAATTACCGTAATATCCGGGTTGATCTCCATTACGGCACGGGCCAGACCCTCTACCGTCTTATCGTCGGCACGGGCCAGCATACCGTCCACTTTGCCGGCATCAATCTGTCCAATCTCGCTTGACATTATTGCAGCACCTCCTGACCAATTATTTTGCGGCGCAGGTAGTCGGCGGTCTTCTCCGCCAGCAGGATCATCACCAGGATCACCACCGTGATGGCCAGTGCATCGGCATAGCGAAACAAGCTCATGGCCATGTGCAGGTTGAAACCAACACCTCCGCCGCCCACGACACCCAGAAAAAGGGCTGCCCGGAGGTTAATATCGAACTGGTACAAGGCGTTGGCAATAAATGATGGTACCACTTGGGGCAAGACGCTGTAGCGGATGATCTGCATTTTGGTCGCCCCGGCCGATTCAAGGGATTCCAGCGGTTTAGGGTCGACATTCTCGATCGCTTCGGCAAAAAGCTTCCCCAGCATCCCGACAGAGCCGATCGCCAGGGCAAGCATGCCGCCGAACGGCCCAAGGCCGACGACGACCAGCAGCAGAAGGATGATAACCAGGGTGGGCACGGCGCGCTCCACAGCCATTAGGGTCCGGGCCGCTTCACGCACGGCCCGCGACGGGGTCACGTTGCCGGCCGCCAGGATGCCCAAAACAAAGGAGATTATCGCTCCCAGGAAAGTGCCCAAAAAGGCCATGGACAGGGTCTCCAGGATCGACCAGAGCACTTTGCCCCCGGTGAGCGCCTGCCAGTTCGGCGGAAACATCTCAGCGAGCAGTACCAGAAAATGGGGGATGCCCTCGATGAACAACCGGGCGCTGATGCCCAGATCAACCATGCTCCAACCGAACAAAAGCGCCAAAAAGCCGCCGCTCCACAGGTACCGTTCGTAGTAACGCCGGTACCTTTGCCCCGCCTTGCGCCGGCCCGCCTCCAGTAATACTATGTCGTTCATCTCAGCACCTCTTGCCCGAGTATTCTTCGCCTGAAGGCGTCAGAGAGCTTCTCGCACAGTACCACCAAAACCAGGATCACTAGGATGGACGCCATAGCCTCCCGGTACTGCAAGAGGCGCATCGACATGACCAGGTGGAAACCAATTCCCCCCGCTCCGACGACGCCTAAAAAGATGGACATCCGGATATTTACGTCAAACCGGTAAAGCGTGTTGGCGATGAGCGAGGGAAAAACTTGGGGAAGTACCGCGTAGCGGATGATCTGGGCCTTGGTGGCCCCCACCGCCGCCATTGCCTCCAGCGGTTTGGGATCCACCTCCTCAAAGGCGTCAGCAAAGAGCTTTCCCAGCATCCCGATGGAACAAACGGCAACCGCCATGACGCCCGGAAAGGCCCCCAACCCGACAATGGCTACAAAAAACAAGATAATAATCAGATCCGGCAACGCCCGCTCCGCGGTTAAAGCACCCCTGGCCAGCTCTCGTACCGCCCGGTGCGGGCTTAAGTTACCGGCGGCGAGCAGCCCGATCAAAAAGGCCAGGGCGGCCCCCAGCACCGTGCCGACGAAGGCTATTTGCACCGTCTCCAGGGCCGGACCAATCAACCCCGGGAAATCCTCCCATTGGGGCGGAAGCATATGCCCGAAAAGGGTGATGCCGCGGGGTATCCCCGCCAAAAAAGCGCCCAAATCCACCCGACTGATTGTCGAGGCCCCCCACAGCAGCAGGGTCGCCGCCAAAGCCGGCAACACATACTTCCGGAATTTTTTTAAGTGTACTATCATCGCACCAAGCGCCGCCACGCTCATTGACCGGCCGCGACGGGCCAAACCGGGGGCCGGCTGCCGTAAACCGCACTTAGCACCTCCGGGGACACGTCGGGCTTACCATCGTAGGCCACGACCCCGTCCTTAATGCCGATCGCCCGCGTGCAGTACTTGCGGACGATATCCAGGTGATGAAAGACGCCGATGATGGCCATTTGCTCCGTCAGTGGTTTCAGATAGTCCAAAACCACCTCCGCGTTTTTGGGGTCAAGGCTCGCTACCGGTTCATCGGCAAGCAAAAGATAAGGCTCCTGTAAAATGGCGCGGGCAATGGCCACCCGCTGCATTTCCCCGCCGCTTAAGGTTTCGGCCCGGCGGAAAGCAAGGTGTTTTACCCCTACCTTCGCCAGGGCCTCCAGGGCACGGTCAACCTCTTTATCCGTAAACCCGTAGAGCAGGCTGCGGGCCGGACTAATCCAGCCGAGCCGGCCCGTCATCACATTCTCAAGGACACTGAGCCGCTTGACCAGGTTCGAACCTTGAAAGATCATGCCGATACGCCGCCTGATGCGGCGCAGCTCCTTACCTTTTTTGCCGTTAATACGCTGCGGGTTTCCGTCGCCGTTAATCACCACTTCACCGTTGTCCGGCACGGTCAGCCCGTTCACGCAACGCAGCAGCACCGTCTTGCCCACCCCGCTTTCCCCGAATAGAGCGACAAACTCACCTTTTTCCACTTGAAAATTGATGTCCTTGAGAAGCAGCGTCCCGTCCGGCAGCTTTTTGGACAGACCTTTAACCGTGATCAAACTCATGCGCCTCCTTAAATTACCATATGTATGTAATGCCGGGCTCCCCGGCAGGCAAAAGGCAGCGGAGAACCCGGTGACTGACAGAAGCTGGATTTTAAATTTGGCCCAATGCTTCGGCAAGCTGCCGGATGTAGTCGTAATCAGCATTGGTGACCTTTACATAGCCCTTGTTCCCTTCCCACATTTCCTCTTTCTGCTGAAAGGCGGCGGGATCTTCCTGGGGCAGATTCAAAAAGGCCTGTTGGAGCCTTTGTACCAAAGCCTCGTCCAGATCGCCCCTAACAGCGATAGGTGAACTGGGAATGCCGTCCGATTTCCAGATCACAAACACGTCATCGGGGGTCACCAACCCCTCCTCAATGGCCCTCTCATAGGGACCTTCCCAGGTCGCCCCCAGGTCGACCTTCCGGGCCTGCACGGCCAGGATCGAGGCGTCGTGCCCGCCGGCAAAAACTACTTCCTTAAAGTCAGTGTCCACATTGATCCCCAATGATTGCAGATGGCCCCTGGGAATCAGATGGCCGGATGTGGAGGCCGGATCCACAAAGCTCAAGGTCAGCTCACCGACACGGCGCTGCACATCCTCCATGCTTTTCAGTCCGCTATCCTTATGGGTGATCATAATACTGTGGTAGGTGCCCAGTTTGCCGGGTTCGTCAGCGCCGGCAACAATCGCCCGCGCATTGGCCCGTTCAGCGGCCAGCACAAAGGAAAGGGGGCCGAAGTAAGCCACATCCACTTTACCGGCGCGCATCGCCTCCACCACCGCCGTGTAGTCGGTAGCCTTGAACATCTCGATCTCCACACCTACTTCCCTTTCTAGTACAACGATTCCAAATTAACATTACAGCGCTAGATGACTGAAATTGAATCCAATTTATACTTCCATCGATAAACAACCGGGAACTCGTTGAGCTTATCAATGCATGAAAGGATGCGCTCGGCAAGTTCATTCTTCGATTTGACCCTGATCCCACGGAGCACTGTCCGAGCAAGTTTGCCAAAGAAGGATTCGACGATATTCAACCAGGAGCCGTGTTTGGGGGTGAAGACAAATTCGAAACGATTGGGAACCGTGGCCAGATAGGCCCGGGTCTCCTTGGAAGTGTGTGCGCTGTGGTTATCCAGCACTATAGTGA
>Ga0136715_1000122_pt1 | contig 15634 bp, 13 predicted proteins | sample SedPBSmetaG_FD_104916 | JGI IMG/M metagenome (GOLD analysis project Ga0136715, IMG submission 104916) | Freshwater sediment bacterial and archeal communities from Indian Creek, Illinois, USA to study Microbial Dark Matter (Phase II) -... | ecosystem: Environmental > Aquatic > Freshwater > Creek...
AACTGGGCGGCCAGGCTGCGGCCGGGCGCCCAGCTTAAGAAAACAGTCAGGGCCAGGACGGAGGCAACCGCGCCGGCAAACCATTTGTAACGCTGGAACATATTGACGAACCTCCTTGTTTTAGTTGTTCTAGTCAGGGGCTGGCAGCGGTAGGGCAGCTGACTGATACGGGGCATCCGCACGGGGCGTTCTGTGGCTGCTGTTTCCCGCCGGTACGGCACCAGAGCGGCAGTCGTGCTGCCGGCAAGTTCCTCCAGAGCAAGCAACCGTTCCCGGCAGGGAGCACAGCCTGCCAGGTGGCCCGCTACCCGGACCGACGTATCCACATCCAGTTCACCGTCAAGATAAGCTTGAAGAAGGCCCTCTTCCGGACACACGATCGTCCCTCCCTTCTGATTCGTTGTACAAACCGGCGAAGTGCCGGCGAGCCCGGGCCAGGATGGTGCCCACTGAATTTTTCTCCACCTGGATGACCGCGGCAATCTCGGCGTAGCTGTGGCCGGCATTTTTTAACAGCAGGCAGACGCGGTCCCGGGGCGGCAGTTTTGCCAGGCACTGGTGGACCAGCCGCGCCTCCTGATTGCGGATGACCGCTTCTTCCAGGGGAATAACAGCGGCCTCCTCCCGGCACTGACCCTCCTCGCGGCGGCAACGGCGCTCCTCACCACGCAGGTAGTTGTAGGCCAGATTGGCAGCGACCCGCAACAGCCAGCCGCCCAAGTTGTTTTTTTCACGTGGCGGGCTGTGGTACAGTTTGAGGAATGCTTCCTGGGTAAGGTCTTCGGCCGCCGCCCGCTCTCCGAGAAGGTAGTAAAGCCGCCGGTACACCAGTGTATGGTAGCTTTGATACAAGGCCTCGAATTCATCCGGCGTGATGGACCATCCCTCCCTTGCAACCCCTGCTATAACTATAACACCGGCAAAGAGGATTTTGTGACAGCTGAAGTCGTGACAAAAAATAAAAAAGAGCTTTGCGGAACGGTTGTAGGGGCAGGGCTCTTGTCCTGCCCGCAGCCGTTCCCTACGGTTGATCGAGCATAGAGTGGGGCCGGCTTCCAGCCGGCTAAGCTGTAAGAAGACAACCCTGCACCCCTTTTGGAGCCTGAGCAGTTACAAAAAAGAAACTACTGGCTCTACCGGAAAAGCGCGTCAAGACGTTGCCATTCGTACATAACCGTCCTTCTCATCCAGCTTTCATTTCCGCAGTTTCAGGATACCATATTGTCATCCCGAATATTTATTCGTTTAAAATTTGGCAAATACCTGTTATTTGGGCAATATTATTCCGGGCATGTAATCCGGCGCGACGCTTCAGCATTTTATTATGTTTTAGCGAATGCATTAAAGGTCATTTACTATCTTTTAATAAATATGATACAATGGGGGAAGAATCAGCGGCCGGTGTTCAGGCCACAAATTTAGGAGGTAATCTACATCATGAAAGAAAAGGTACAGGAAGCTTTACAAAAAATCCGTCCCGCGCTGCAGGCCGACGGCGGAGATGTGGTCCTTGTTGACGTTGGAGCGGATGGAATTGTTAAAGTGAAGCTGACCGGCGCCTGCGGCAGCTGTCCCATGTCCACGATGACACTTAAGAATGGTATTGAAAGAATGCTCAAGCAGGAGGTTCCCGAAGTAAAAGAAGTAGTCCAGGCTTAGGGCACACAAGGGGACATTATCTCCTGTGTGTCTTGTACGCCTGTACCCCACACAAGAGGACGGTTTCACTGTGCAGCTGGCACCCCGGTGCCCAGTCCCAGCACACAGGAAAACCGTCTTCTTGTGTGCCATGGCTGCAACGTAAGCTGGTTTTTATAAAAATTTTCATTGTGTCCCGAAATTTTTAAGGGGTGAAAGGCAATTGCAGGAGTACAGCTTGCTGCTGATACGCTACGGAGAGATTGCCCTCAAGGGGGGAAACAGGCCTTTTTTTGAAAAAATGCTGCTCCGTAATATCAAGGAGGCACTGCGGGGGCTGGGAGCTAATGACGTGGTGTTTCAGCGGGGCCGTTATTTTGTTAAAATAGCGCCGCAGCATACTTACGCCGCCATCCAGAAACTGCAGAAGGTCTTCGGCATTGTTTCCCTCAGCCCGGTACAGGCCGCTCCCCTGGAGCTGGAAGCAATCAAACGGCAGGCTCTGCAGCTGTTGCGTGAGCAGTATAGGGAGCCCGGTCTTACCTTCAAAGTGGCCTCGCGGCGTGCCAACAAACGCTTCCCCTGCACTTCACCGGAGCTGTCCAGCAGCGTGGGGGCAGCCCTGCTGGACGGCGGCTTGCAGGTAAAGGTGGATCTGCACAACCCGGACGTAGTTATTCATATCGAAATCCGGGAAAAGGATGCCTATCTTTTCAGCCGTTCCCTGCCCGGTCCCGGCGGTCTGCCTGTGGGCGTGGCCTGCCGGGGGTTGCTCCTGCTCTCCGGCGGCATCGACAGCCCCGTGGCCGGCTGGATGGCGCTGAAAAGGGGTATGCGGATCGAAGCCCTGCACTTTCACAGCCCCCCCTATACCGGTGAAAAGGCAACCAACAAAGTGCTGGAACTCTGCCACATCCTTACCGCTTATTGTGGAGAGATAACTCTGCACCTTGCCCCTTTTACGGAGATTCAGGAACAGATCCGCCGCCTCTGTCCCGAGGCGTTCCTTATTACACTGATGCGCCGTGCCATGTTCCGCATCGCCGAACGGCTGGCTCGCCGCCGGGGGTTGGGGGCCATCTATACCGGCGAAAGCCTGGGCCAGGTCGCCAGCCAAACAATGGAAAACCTGGCGGCGGTCAATGCCGTTGTCAGCATACCGGTGCTGCGACCCCTGATCGGTTTTGACAAGGAGGAGATCACCGTCCGGGCCCGCCAGATTGGCACCTACGGCGTTTCCATCCGGCCTTTTGCCGATTGCTGCACCCTCTTTGTCCCGTCCCATCCCGTCACCAAGCCTGATCCGGCCGCCCTGGAGGCTGCGGAAGAAAAACTGCCCCTTGATGCATTGTTAAACCGCTCCCTGGATAATCTAGAAACACGGACCATCGGCATCAGATAAGGGAACACGGGCGGGCACAAAAGACCCGCCCCTACAGTGCTGCATGGTTAAAGATGTAAATCTATTCTCCGGGTAGGTGAGAATTACCATGGCGCATGAGGTTTATCTGGATAACAGCGCCACCACCCCCGTTTTCGGCGAAGTGATCGATGTTATGGCGAAGGTGATGCGGGAGGAATACGGCAACCCCTCATCCCTGCACCGCCGCGGCAGCGGCGCGGAGCGGCTGATGCAGGAGGCACGCCGGACCATGGCCGCGCTGCTCTACGTTTCCGGCGAAGAGATCATCTTCACCTCCGGGGGGACGGAGTCCAACAACCTGGCCATTCTGGGTATAGCCCGCCGCAACCGGCGGCAGGGCGATCACCTGGTAACAACGCTAATCGAGCATTCCTCTGTGCTGGAACCGTTTCAACAGCTGGAGGAGGAAGGCTTCAAGGTTACCTACCTGCTCCCCGGCGCAAGGGGGTTGATTGATCCTGCCACGGCTGCCGCAGCCGTTGGGGAGAGGACCATCCTCGTCAGTATCATGCACGTGAACAACGAAATCGGTTCCCTGCTACCAGTTTCGCCCATCGCCTCCGCGATCAAAGCCCGCAACCCCCGGGTTATTTTCCATGTGGACGGGGTGCAGTCTTTCGGCAAACTGTACCTGCAGCCCGGCGCGATGGGGATTGACGCCCTGAGTATCAGCGCCCATAAATTTCACGGTCCCCGGGGCGCAGGCATCCTTTATCTGCGCAAAGGGATCCACATGGACCCCCTTTTGCGCGGGGGCGGGCATGAAGATGGCAGGCGCGCCGGAACGGAGAATACCCCCGCTATCGCCGGTATGGCTCTGGCCGCAAGCCTGAGCTGCCGCGAACAGGCGCAGAAAATAAAAAAGCTGGCCTTCCTTAAAGAAAAGCTGCTAAACGCAGTGGAGCAGGCACACCCCTGGTTGAAGGTTAACGGTCCCAGGGAAGGGGAGACAGCGGCGCCCCATATCCTGAATATCTCCTTTCCAGGCTTAAAAGGGGAGCTGATCCTGCATGCCCTGGAGGAGCACGGCGTTTATATCTCCACGGGCTCGGCCTGCCATTCCCGCAAAAATGTCCCCAGCCACGTGCTGCAAGCCCTTCAGCTCGACACGCGCACCATGGAGGGGGCCATCCGCATCAGCCTTTCCGAACAGAACAGCGCGGCGCAGATCGAATATGCTGCCGCAGCGCTGAATAAAGTCGTTGCCGCCTTATCCTGACCTGCGCTAAAAGCCCCGCAGCTCCACTGTTTCAATATGGGCGAGGCAGTCTTGCGCCAGTTTCTCTATCTCCGCCCGCTGCGGGACCGGGGCGGATCCAAGGGCCGGATCCAGCAGGGAAGCGGCGGGCCGGAACTTTTGCACCACATAGCGGCGACACCCGGCAAGTTCCGCGGCAATGGCAAGGAGATCCTCCCGCTGCAGCAGCCCCGGTACAAAAGTGGTACGAAACTCATGCTCCACCGTAGATTCCTGTAACAAGGCAACGGTCTGCGCCACCGTTTCATATTCCCCGGCCACACCGGCAAGGCGGCTGTATTTCGCCCGGGGTGCCTTGATATCCACAGCCACATAATCAAGCAGCCCCCGGTCTATCAAAGTCTGCAAGACAAGGGGCTTCGTGCCGTTGCTATCCAGTTTGACCTTAAAGCCCGCTGCCTTTACCGCCGCGGCAAAATCCGCCAGCCCTTGCTGGAGGGTGGGTTCGCCGCCGCTGATACAGATACCGCCGAGCAGGCCGGCACGACGGGTTAAGAATTCCAGCACTTCCGCCTCCGGATAAAGAGGCAGGCTTTCCGGGCTTAGCACCAGTTCCCGGTTAAAGCAAAAGGGGCAGCGCAGGTTGCAGCCGCCGGTAAAAAGGGTGGCACAGATTTCTCCCGGATAATCTATAAGGCTGATTTTAAGCAGTCCGCGAATTTGCAGGATTTTCCCCATCCCCTGCCTGTCTTAAATCTCTTTCTCCCAGAGTACTGCCCGGGCAAAGGTGCGTCCCGCCTCCTTGATTACCACCTGTACCTCTTCCCCCACCATCCCTCCCGCATCTTCAATATCCAGGATATAGCCGTGCAGCCGGGCGATGCCGTGTCTGGGGTTAGAGACATGGGGCTCCTCCACCTTAACGCGGTAAATGCCCCCTTCCTCCACGGGGAGGGCGTGCCGCTCCACCTCGTTCAACTTACCCATCATGAGGATTTTATATTTTTCCATATGCACATTATCTGAACCGCGGATGAAGATATTCTTTCCCGTTGCCGCCTCTAGCCTTTTGAGGTAAAGGCCGCCGCTCCCGATCAGCAGGGCGGCCACTTCGCTGTTCATCTCCACCAGCACCGCTTCCACATCCTTGCGCTGCAGCACGCGCTTCAACTCCCGCTCCACCTTGCTGCTTACAGCTTCCGCGGAGAGTATGCGCCCCTTCCCCTGGCAATAGCTGCATGGCTGCTGCAGCACCGCCGCAAGGCCCTGGCGCACCTTTTTACGGGCAATCTCCACCAGCCCCAGCGAAGTTATACCCAGCACATGGCTCTTCGTGCGGTCGTTGTGCATCTTCTCCCTCAGCTTTTCCAGAATACGCTGACGGTTTTCCGGAAAACTCATATCAATAAAGTCAACGATGATAATACCGCCGATATCACGCAGGCGAATCTGCCGCGCTATCTCCTCCGCCGCCTCCAGGTTGGTCTTAAAAATTGTATCCTCCAGGTTACTCTTTCCCGTATACTTGCCCGTATTCACATCAATTACGGTCAGGGCCTCCGTTTCGTCAAAAACCAGGTAACCGCCGCAGTTCAGCCAGACCACACGGTTTAAGGAACGCTCAATCTCTGATTCAATGCCAAAATACTCAAAAATAGGCAGCGTGTTGCGGTAGAGACTGACCCGCTCGCTTAAGCCGGGAGAAATACAGTGCAGGAGGTCTTTAATTTTATGATACTCCTGTGCGTTGTCAATATGAAATTCACTGATATGATCATTAAAGATATCGCGCACGGTACGAAAGAGCAGGGTTACATCTCTGTAGAGGAGAGCCGGAGCCTTTTCTTTGTTGTAAAGATTGAGAATGTTTTCCCAGAGGCCGCTTAAAAAGTGCAGGTCATGGCGCAGGTTTTCCTGCTCCATACCTTCCGCAGCCGTGCGTACAATAACTCCCACCGCGGGTGATTTTGCTTCCTCCATTTCTTTTTTCAGCCGCTCCCGTTCCTCCTGGTTGGCGATACGCCGGGATACGCCCACATAGTTAAGCCCAGGCATGAGCACTATGTAACGCCCGGGAAGGGTAATATGCCCGGTAAGGCGTGCCCCCTTGCTGCCAAACGGCTCTTTGATCACCTGCACCAGAACCTCTTCACCCACATGCAACAAACGCTGGATGGGCATACGCCCGCCCGGTGATTCGGCACCCCGCGGCTGGGGGATCTCATCAACATAAAGAAAGGCGTTCCGTTCTTCGCCGATATTGACAAAAGCGGCCTGCATACCGGGGAGCACGTTCTCCACAATGCCTTTATAAATATTGCCCACCAGTCGCTGGCTCAACGACCGTTCGATATAAATCTCCACAACTTTACCGTTTTCCAGAAGGGCAACCCTGGTTTCTTTTTGTTCACAATTAACAATAATTTTTTGTTTCATTAACAATACCTCTTGATAAAATTAAAATGATTGTTTGCAGCCCGAGCAGTTTCAATGATTGTCAATATGACCTTTCCCAAAAAAGGGGGAGAGCCTCCCCCTCCGGGGTAATATATCCCTCCGGACCGGGGATAAAAACGGACAAACGCCGCACCTTTACCGGCCCGGTTTGGCGGGGCAGCAGATCAATAATCTCGGAAGGGCGTGCCCCGCCACGGTTTCCCGTTGCCAGAAACATGAAAAGTTTACCTTCTCCGGAAACATTTTGCAAGCATAGATTATAGATAAATGGACGTATATTTACCTTTTTTTGCCTGTCTTTGCCCGGACGCTCCACCTCCAGCACCGTAGCGCCGGCAAGTGATTGCACAGCCGCGGCAAATTCCAGGGCATACGAAGAAAAGTTAACCAGGTAGAGGGCCGCCTCCACCTGTGCGGCGAGAGCGGGGGCCAGCGGATCCGCGGGCTGCACTTTTTGCACCGCCAGCGCGGGGGGTAACTGGCAGTTTAACGCTCTCTTGAGCTCATCGCTCTTTAGCGATGCGCTAAGGTCAACCTCCAGGTATTCATTATTGCTCTCAATTCCCACAGCCAGCGGCGCGGCGAAACTTATGCGCGGCTGGGGGTTGAAGCCCTGGCTGTACGCCATAGGTACGCCGGCCCGGCGCAGGGCACGGATAAAAGTGCGTTGCAGTTCCAGGTGGGAAAGACAGGCAAACTCGCCTTCCTTGGTAAAATTAATGCGATAACGGTACATCTTCGCCTCCTTATATAATTGGGGACGGGTTCATATTTTTCGGCGCAACGGTCGTAGGGGCGGGTCTATTGTGCCCGCCCGTGTTCACTATGGGAGCAGTTTTCCAGGCCGCAGCCCGCACAGATCCCGTTGCGGCAGGCGGGAGTAATTGTCCCTTCCATGGCCCGCCGGTGTTCCCGGATTAGAAATTCCTTGTCAATCCCCGTACTGAGGTGATCCCAGGGGAGGGGATCGTTGTGAGCGGGAGCATAACCGGCATAATCACGGGCGGAAAGGTTCGCCCGTGACAGTGCTTCCTCCCAGCGGGAAAGGGAGAAGCGGTCATGCCAGGCATCAAGGCGGCTGCCCAGTTGATACGCCCGCTCCACTACCGCTGCGAGCCTCCTGTCACCGCGGGCCAAGACCGCCTCCAGCAGGCTCATGCCGGTATCATGCGAGGAAAAGGATACACCTTTGCTTTTACGCAGCTCCCGGCGTAAAAAGTCCAGCCTGCTGCGGATCTCCGCTACCGCCAGCTGGGGCTCCCATTGAAACGGCGTGTGCACTTTCGGCACAAAAGTGGAGACACTTACATTAATGGGGGACGGCCCCTTTTTACGCCCTTTGCCGCCGCGCCCGATCATGCTGATCTTGCGTACCAGCTCTGCCATTCCCTCCAGATCCGCCAGCGTCTCCGTCGGCAGCCCCAGCATAAAGTAAAGCTTGACGTGGCTGCCGTATTCTTGCAGAGCCACTGCCGCCGCTTCCAGCACATCATCCTCCGTTATCTTTTTGTTAATTGCATCCCGCAGGCGCTGTGTCCCCGCTTCCGGGGCAATGGTCACCCCTGCCGCCTTTCCTTTTTGCAGGCGGCAGGCCAGCCGCACGGCATGGGTGTCAGCCCGCAGGGAGGGAAGGGAAAGCTCCACCTGCTCTCCGGCAAAATCTTCCTCCAGTGCTGACACCAGTTTATTGATGGCGGAATAATCACTGCTGCTCAGTGAAGCCAGCGAAAGCTCGGAAAAGCCCGTGCCGGCGATCATCTGCCCCGCCTGTTCCCTGAGCTTTTCCACCGGCCGCTCCCTGACAGGACGGTAAATATAGCCGGCCTGACAGAAGCGGCAGCCCTGGGAACAGCCGCGAAAAAGCTCCAGCACAGCCCGGTCGTGTACTATCTCCATGTAGGGAACGATAAAACAGCGGGGGTAGACAGCCTTTTCCAGATCTGTAACCACCCGTTTACGCACGGGCAGGGCAGCCTCCCCGGTCAGCGCGCTAATCCCGGCAAATTTACCGCTTTTGTCGTAATGATCCCGGTACAGGGAAGGGACATAGATGCCGGGCAGCAAAGCAGCCTCCCGCAGAAAATGACGTCGTCCGCGCCGCCCCCTTTTTTTCCAGGCCCTATATAACTCCAGGAGCTCCGGCAGCGCCTCCTCTGCGTCACCGATAACCAGCAGATCAAAGAAAGGGGCCAGCGGCTCCGGATTATAAGCCAGGGGACCGCCGCCAAGAATGAAAGGATCATTGTCCTCACGCTGGCTGCTGTGCAAAGGAATTGCACCGCAATCAAGCATGAGCAGGATAGCCGTATAGCTTAGCTCATACTGCAAGGTAAAACCTACCAGATCAAAACGGTTAAGAGCAGTCCGGCTTTCCAGGGAAAAGAGGGGGATCTTTTCTTTACGCAAAATCTGCTCCAGATCCGCGGCAGGGGCAAAAACCCGCTCCACGTATACACCGGGGAGATCATTGGCCAGGGCGTAAAGGATTTTAAGTCCAAGGTGGGACATACCCACCTCGTAGAGGTCCGGAAAGGCAAGAGCCAGATGCACTTCCGCCTGCCGCGGATCCCGGCAGATGCTGTTGATCTCCTGGCCCAGATAGCGGGCAGGCCGTTGCACGGCAGCGAGAAGCGCGGCCATATCTTTCATCCATTTTCACCCTTTTTTTCATATTATGATCAGAAAAGGCGGTTTTAACCCCTCCCCTTTAAAATTAAATTAAACAAAGGTTCTCCCGCCGCCTGCATTTTTATGCCGCCGCGTCCACAAGCCGGCGTAAGGGCAAATCTGTATAATCGGCCATAATTTCCCGGTGGAAGCGAATATCCGCTAATATGGGCACAGCGCTAGAATTGTATCTTTTGCCGGCGCATGCCCATATTGAGGATCACGCCGATGGCGAGCATATTCGTCAGCATGGAACTGCCCCCATAACTCATAAAGGGCAGGGGCAAGCCCGTGACAGGCATAATGCCTATGGCCATCCCCACATTTACGAGGATCTGAAAGGTTATCATGCTGGCAACCCCGGTGCATACCAGGGCACTGAAGCTGTCCTTGGCGAAGGCGCCGATCTTGAGGATGCGGTAAATCAGACAAAAGTAGAGCACCAGCAAAAGAACCGCCCCCAGCATACCAAATTCTTCGCCGAGGACGGAGAAGATAAAGTCAGTATGCTGCTCCGGCAGAAACTGCAGGCGCGCCTGGGTCCCTTCGTAAAGTCCTTTGCCGCTGATGCCTCCCGAGCCGATGGCAATGATGGACTGCCTGAGCTGGTAGCCGTAACCAAGGGGATCCATCCCCGGATTGAGGAAAACCAACAGCCGCATTTTCTGGTAATCCATGAGCTGGAGCCAAAACAGGGGGAGCGCAGCTATGCCGGCAGCAACGATAATAGCCAGATGGCCCACCGGTATGCCGGCCATATAAAGCATCGCGAAAAAAATAATGACAAAAACAAGGGCAGTCCCCAGATCAGGCTGCAGCATAATCAGCAGAATGACCGGCACAATGTGCAGGAAAAATGGCCAGACACTCCAGAACCTGTTTACGCGCTCCCGGCAATCGGCCAGCAAACGGGCCAGGGTAATAATGACAATCAGTTTGGCCAGTTCGGATGGCTGAAAGTCAAAAAATATTAGATCGAGCCAGCGGGCACCGCCCATATCCCTGCCGAAAAAAAGGACCAGCCCCAGGGAAAGAAGGTTCAGGGCGTAAAAATACAACGACCAGCGATAGAAATTAACATAGTCGATGCTGATTGCCAGCAGTATCGCCACCACCCCGAACCCGATCCAAGTGGCCTGTTTGCGCACAAAGAACAGGGGATCGCTGCTCAAGCCTTGTGTGGCGCTGCTTAAGACAATTAAACCATAGCAGCAGATAGCCAGGGTTATTAAAAGAAGTGGATAATCAAAATTTTTGAGCAAGCGGCGATCGAACATGGGGTCCTTCCTTCCCAGGTAAAATCAGCGTTACTGCTCAGGCCTATATTTTCATCGGGGCACCCTGCACCCCTTTTGAAGCCTGAAAAGTTACAAATCAGAAGGTTTCTTCCCCTTCCCCTTCTGCTACTGCTTCCGCTGCCGGCGCTGTTTTGAAGTAATGCTCCAGGATCTGCTGCGCCACCCGGACAGCCGGTGCTCCTTCCGTTCCCCCGTGTTTTATAAAGACAGCCAGGGCAATCTCCGGCTGCTCCACAGGCGCGTAAGCAGCAAAAAGATGATGGGGAGGAAGTGGGGTGGGGCTGTCGCCTCCCACAACCTGTGCCGTCCCCGTTTTCCCGGCGATGCTGACCGGCAGGGCAGCCAAACGTGCCGCCGTGCCGCCGGGAAGGGCGGCCGCGATCATCCCCTGGCGAATGCTCTCCCAGGTTGAAGGCCGCGCCTCCACGTAGCGGAGAATCTCCGGTGCGGCAAGCTTCACCGTTTCTCCCTGGTGGTTCACAATCTTCTCCACCAGGTAAGGGCGATAATGAATACCACCATTGGCGATCATGGCAATGTAATTGGCCAGCTGCAGGATCGTGCTGCTTTGAAAGCCCTGGCCGATGGACGCATCCATTGTCTCCGCCGGAAACCATGGTTCGTTGAGCAGTTCCCTTTTCAGTTCCCTGCTGGCCACGATTCCCCTCCTTTCGCCAAAGATATCCTGCAGTCCCACGGGGCTGCCAAAACCAAAATCACGGCTGTAACGAGCCAGGTTATCGATACCCACACGCAACCCCATCTCGTAGAAAAAGATATTGCAAGATTTGGCAATGGCTTCCACGATATTGATGGCACCATGGGCCCTTCTGCGAAAGCAGGCTTTAGTCGCCCCATAACGGGTAATCACCCCCGCACAGCGAACCAGCTCATCGTGGCTGACTACCCCTTCCTCCAGGGCGGCAAAGGCAGTGACCATTTTAAAGGTGGAACCCAAAGGAAAATGTCCCTCGATGGCCTTGTTTACCAGGGGGCGGCGGCGATCTTCCCTCAAACGGGGAAAATCCCTGCGGAAAGTATTCGGATCAAAAGCAGGCAAACTGGCCATGGCAAGAATGCGGCCGCTTTGGGGATCGAGGATAACGACCGCCGCTTCTCCTGCATCATCGTTCCCTTCCGCCTGCAGCCTTTCCACAGTTTCATTAAGTGCCTGCTCCGCGGCAAGCTGCAGGGGAAGATCGATGGTCAGATGGACGTCATGGCCCGGTTGGGGATCCACCCCTTCAAATTTGGCAACAGCCTGTCCCGTGGAGTTTATTTCAACCTGGATTCCCCCGTCCTTGCCTCGCAAAAACGGCTCCCAGGCCAGTTCCAGCCCCGCCTGTCCTACCAGCTCCCCAGCGCGGTAGTAGTAGCCGTACTGTTGCCAGTGTTCCTCCACCCAGTCCGCTACCGTCCCCTCACCGAGATAACCGAGAATATGGGAGGCAAAATTACCGTGGAGATAGTTACGGATCGGCTGCACCTCGATCAGCACCCCCGGCAGCTCCATACGCCGCTCGGCGATTACGGCGACAATCTCCATGGGAACATCTATTTTGAGACGAATCGGCAGCCAGCGGCGGAAAAACTGTGCCCTTATCCTATCCCGTATTTCTTCCTTTTCCATCTCCAGCAACCCGGCCAGCTCGGCGATCATCGCATCGCTGTAGCCATCACCCAGATCGACCAAAGAAACGGTAAAGCCGGGCCGGTTGGTGACAATCTTTCGGCCGTTGCGGTCATAGATCTCCCCCCGGGGCGCGGTGATGGGCAGGATGCGCAGGCGGTTTTCTTCCGCCTGCATCCAGTAGGTTTCGTGCCGGATCACCTGCAGGTAAGCCAAGCGGGTGCCGAGCAGAATAAAAATTATCAAGACCAGGGAGATAAAGAAACGCATGCGTTTAAGTATTTTTTTGTCCGTAAGGACTCCTCCCCTGCCAGACGTGGAGTCGGCTTCCAGCCGGCTGAGATTACTATTTGGGAAAGATATAAAAGAAACCGTGCCGCTCCGCCCGGTGCAGCAGCAAATAAACCGGAACGGCCAGCAGCAGGTGATAGACCGTTTTCTCCAGAAAGAGTATATCCAGCAGGTAAAAAAAGCTCCCGGTACCACCCCAAAACAACAGGCCAAGGAAAAGAATGATAAATTCATGGACAAAAGTAGCTATAAAGACAATAACCATCAGTCCGATCAGCTGGTCTTTGTAAATTTCCCGCGAAGCCAGGCCTACCAGATAAGCCGTAACCATCTTGGCCAGTCCGAAAAAACCGATGGCGGGACCGAAAAAGAGATCCTGCAGCAGGCCCGCAAGCAGGCCCAGCACCATTCCCTTTTGCTCGCCCTGGATAAAAGCGAGGCAGATAACCATCACCAGCAAAAGATCGGGCATAACGGCACCGCCAAAAAAGAGAGCCAGAAGGGAGCCTTCAATAAGCAAAATAAGGATGCTGAGCAGGCAAACGCTCAGGTAAAAGGAAAAGGGTTTTTTGCCGTTCAGCCCCTTCACAGCCCTTCATGTTTAAGTATCCTGCCCCTGCGCTGGCATCTGTCCTGTTACCACAAATACTTCCTCCAAACGGTTGAAGTCAACGGCAGGCTTGACAACAGCCTGCTGCAGCAATCCGAACTGGTCCGCGCCTATTTCTGCCAGACTGCCGATGATCAATCCCTTGGCGAAAACACCTCCCAGGCCGGCGGAGATAACCGTATCTCCCGGCCGCAGTTTGGCACCGGGCGGGATATTGAGCATGCGCAGGTAGCCCTTTTCTTCCGGGTGTCCTTCCACAATACCTACCACCGTTCCCGGCTCTCGTGTACGTTGCACCAGCGCGCTTACGGCCCGCCGGGGATCGGTAAGCAGCAGCACCTCGGCGGAACTGCCGGAGACTTTGAGCACATTGCCCACCAGACCTCTCGCTGTCACCACCGCCATATCTTTGGCTACACCATCGGCATAACCCCTGTCTATGGTAATCGTCTCAAACCAATGGGTGGGATTCCTGGCAACCACCTGAGCTGGCAACAGTGCAAAGGGTGCCTGTTCCTTAAAACCGAGCATCTGCCGCAACCGGAAATTCTCTTTTTGTAGCTCCATAAACCGGTGGCGCAGCTGATCACGCACCGCCAGTTCCTGCTGCAGCATCTTATTCTCCGCAAGCAGGAGATCGTGGTCCCTTACCACCCGGATAAAGTGGTAAGTACGCCACCCCACCTCAGAAAAAAACCCCTGCACCGGAGCGATAGCGGTCAGCAGCAGCTCCTCCGCAAAGGTACGGCGGGAACGTAAATCCCCGGTAAAGTAAATAGCGGCAATGAGCAGCATGACCAGACTTAGAAAGATAATAAACCTGCGGGCCGTTTGGTCCACTTACAGACACTCCCACCGTTTTTTAAGCTTTTACGCCGCTAAAAAAAGCTGTTCTGCGGCGTGATCGAAACCCGCCGCAAGAGGTCAATCGCCGTGAGCGCTTTTCCTGCGCCCAGTACCACGCAATCAAGCGGGTCCTCCGCCAGGTAAACGGGCATTCCTGTCTCCGCGGCAATTAAGCGGTCGAGTCCTTTCAACAAAGCTCCGCCGCCGCTTAAGACAATCCCTTTTTCCATAATATCAGCGGCCAGTTCAGGCGGGGTCCGTTCCAAAGTGGTTTTAATCGTCTCCAGAATAGCGCTGACCGGCTCGCGCATGGCTTCCTGGATCTCCGTGGAGCTGATGGAGAGCAGCTTCGGCAGGCCTCTTACCAGATCCCTGCCGCGGATCTCCATCCTTTCTTCCCCTTCCGGCTGGTAAGCCGCGCCTATGCGGATTTTTATATCTTCCGCCGTCCGTTCGCCGATCATTAAGTTATATGTCCTTTTAATATAACTTATTATCGCTTCATCCATTTCATCTCCGCCAATACGGATGGACCTGCTGGAAACAATGCCGCCCAGCGAAATTATCGCCACCTCGGAAGTGCCGCCGCCGATATCCACAATCATACTCCCCGTAGGGTCTTCCACAGGCAGCCCCGCACCGATCGCCGTAGCCATGGGCTCCTCGATCAGATAAGCATCCTTGGCTCCCGCCTGTTTGGTGGCATCAAGCACCGCCCGTTTCTCCACCTCCGTAACACAGGAGGGAACACAAACCACAACCTGAGGCAAGAAAATGGCACGACGGCGATAAGCTCTGGCAATAAAATGCCGGAGCATGGTTTGCGTAACGTCAAAATCAGCGATCACACCGTCTTTCATCGGCCGGATCGCCACAATGTTGCCGGGAGTCCGGCCGATCATTTTTTTTGCCTCTTCACCGACGGCCAGGATGGCGCCCGTATCCCGGCGGATCGCCACCACCGAAGGCTCGCGCAGAACTATGCCCTTCCCTCTCACATACACCAGAGTGTTGGCCGTTCCCAGATCAATGCCGATATCTCTGGAAAAAAGGCGTGAAAAATAACCCATCTACTGTTTCCCCTTTCTCCTGTTCTGCCGCTGCACCGCTTTTTCCCCCAGATGGATTATATCAACCCTGGCAGTAAGGCGCAAGCTTGCATCTTTCCCTGCGTTAATATATATTACCAACCCAACCATCTACTCCACGATCAGTCCTTTTTCCTTGAAACTGCAGTAATTTCCTTCCCCAATGACAATATGATCCAGGATCTTGATCCCAAGAATTTTACCACCATCCACCAACCTTCTTGTGACCTCCATGTCTTCACGGCTCGGTGACGGATCGCCGCTGGGATGATTGTGCACAAGGATCAAGGAGGCGGCGCTTTTTTTTACAGCGGGGTTGAAAATCTCCCGCGGATGCACGATGGAGGAATTGAGGCTGCCCACAGAAATATCTTCCACAGCGATTACCTGGTTCTTCGTATTGAGCAAAATGATTTTAAAATACTCCTTTTGATAATAGCGCATCTCTTCCATAAGGAAAGCAGCCACATCCCCTGGAGAAGTAAAGG
>Ga0136715_1000123_pt1 | contig 15634 bp, 13 predicted proteins | sample SedPBSmetaG_FD_104916 | JGI IMG/M metagenome (GOLD analysis project Ga0136715, IMG submission 104916) | Freshwater sediment bacterial and archeal communities from Indian Creek, Illinois, USA to study Microbial Dark Matter (Phase II) -... | ecosystem: Environmental > Aquatic > Freshwater > Creek...
GGCCAGCATCAGCTTAACAATTGTCCTGCGGTGTTCAACAACCCGTGGCGAGTCCGTATTGATCTCCATGCCGGGAGCAATAGGCGTCACACAGGACACCAGCAAAGCGCCGCTTTTTTCATCCTCCACCAGACAAAGACGACATGCACCCGCAGGCGTGAGGTGGGGGTCGTTACAGAGGGTGGGTATCTCGACCCCCGCCTCCTGCGCCAGATTAAGCACAGTCATTCCCGCCTGGCCGCTGATCTCGCGTTTGTTTAAAGTGATGGTCACCTGTTGCACTGAACTTAAAGGGCCTCCTTCCAATTGGACCGCGATGATTTTACGCGGTCAGCTGATTGTGCATGGACTCCCATACATACGCTCTCCGCGGCTTACGGCACGGATTGCGGCCAACAGCTGTGAGCTGACACTTTTCTTAGGGATGAATCCGTATGCTCCCGCTTCACTGCTGGCGCGGATATTTTCCTCATCATCATACTGGCTGAGCACCAGCACCTTGACCTTCTCCCTGCACTCCCGGTGAATCTCTCTGGTCGCCTCCAGGCCGTTCGTGCCCGGCATGACGATATCCATTAGAACCACATCGGGATACAGCTGCAACGTTTTTTCCACCGCATCCCTGCCATCGACGGCTTCACCAACAATCTGAATATCCCTTTGCAAATTGAGCAGCGCGCTGATGCCTTCCCGCACCACCGTATGATCATCGGCCACCAGCACCTTGATCGTACGCGTCTCCACATCTATAACCTTTTCAACAAAGTGCAGCAGGGCAGAGATCTCAATCGGTCTCTGGAAGTACTCTTCGGCCTCCATCTGCAGTCCCTCGTCTTTTCTCCAGCCTGCGGTCAGTTGTTTTTCCACCGGTGCATCAACCACGATATGGGGAATATTACTAAACATCGGCAGCTTTTTGAACCACCTGTGCAGCAGAAACGCATCACCCCGCGGTCTGATCGTCCCCAGAACAACCAGGTCCGGCCTGTCGGACATGGCCGCTTTTTGTGCCTGGTTTCTATCCGTAACAAACACCACTTCGTATTTGGACCTTAGTTCACCACCAAACTTTTGCGAAAAATCAGCATCATCATCAACAATTAAAACCAACGGTCTCTTTTCCATTTTCCACATCTCCTTTCTCCGGCAAATGCCGGTAGTTGTTAGCTTTATTATATGAATATAACGAAAATTTAGATAGAAGTGTTTCCCTCGACAGTTGATGGAATTTTCCATCATATTTGTATGTAGCTTTAACTCTTTTTTTCTTTATTTTTACACCCATATTCGCCCGTTAAAGAACAATAATCCCTTTGCGTACGGCATACTTTACCAGTTCAATGCGGTTATGCAGGTCAAGTTTGGCCATCAGGCGCGTTTTGTGCCCTTCCACCGTTTTAGGGCTGACTACCAGCATTTTCGCGATTTTCTGTGTCGTATGCCCTTCCGCCAGCAGTTTAAGAATTTCTCTTTCCCTGTCTGTCAACTGCTCATAGGGGTCAAGGTTTCTCTTGCCGGTTGTCTCCCGCTGAAAATTTTCCACCAGAAACTTTGCCACGACAGGCGATAAAAACGACTCGCCGCGACTAACCGCGCGAATGCCGGCCACAAGGTCGGATGATGCCACGGTTTTACTAATGAAACCGCGCGCTCCTGCCTCGATAATTTGAAAAACATATTCCCGGTCATCATACTGTGTCAACGCCAGCACCTTGCTCTCCGGAAACTCCCTTGCCAGCCGCCGTGTCGCCTCCAGTCCGTCCATTACCGGCATGGCGATATCCATCAACACTACGTCCGGTTTCAGTTTCCTGGTCATCTCCAGCGCTTCCGCACCGTTGCTGGCCTCACCCACCACCTCCGTCTCCGGAGAAAGTCCAAGTAAGGCACAAACTCCCTCACGCACAATGGTGTGGTCATCCACAACCAAAACCCTAATCTTCCGCATAACGCGCACCTGCTTTTCTACCCTTCCAGCGCTCACCCACCGGAATAGAAGCCCTAACCGTTGTCCCTTTGCCAGGCTCTGAATGCACCTTGCATGTCGCGCCGATCAGCTTCATCCGCTCGTGCATATTGAAAAGGCCGTAACCCCGGCCCCGCTCGCCGGTTTCATGAATCTTGGCCGGCTCAAATCCCCTGCCGTCGTCGCTGACCTGCAGCACAAGATTACCATCTTCAAGATAAAGCGCAATGGTCACATTCCTCGCCTGCGCATGCTGAACAACATTGCCCACGGCGCTTTGCAGCCAGCGGAAAAGGGCAACCTCCTCCTCCGGCTGCAAAATTGCTTTAACTTCCTCCAGTTCAAATTCAAAATGCGGCCGGATACCGAGGGGTGTTAAACTTGTTTCCGCATACTGCCGGATCGCCGGCACAAGTCCCAGAATATCGAGGAGCACAGGTCGCAGGTCGGCAATCAGCCGGCTTACCTCAATATTAACCCTCACCGTGGAGGCGTGGGTCTTTTTGAGCGTGGTCTTGAACTGTTCGTTCTTAATGCCAATCATATCAACCATCTCAATCAGCGCCTGCAGGTTTAACGCCAGACCGGCCAGAGTTTGACTGGTCTCGTCATGGAGTTCCCTGGCAATTCTTTTTCTTTCCTCCTCCTGGGCCAGGATAATCTGCCGTGCCAGTAGACGGTACTTCTCCCGGCTCTTTTTCAGCCGTTCACCAAGTCTGGTATGCTCAATTGCGATTCCCAGCTGGTCACCGATGGAATGCAACAAGTGGGCATCCGCTTCTGTAAAACGGCGTACCGTCTGGCTTGCACAGTTCATCACCCCCAGCACCCTTTCTTTGGCCTGGAGCGGAATACTGATAAAAGTTTTCAAGCCTTCTTTGCGGATAAAGTGGGTCTTAACAGCATCTGGTTCTGCCGACATGTCGTCCACGATGATCACCTTGCCGCTTTCCGCAACCTTACCGGCAATTCCCTCCCCAAGCCTGAGGTACAGTTGCTCCGCCTGTTCGTCGGACAAACCGCGGTGAACCCGGTAACTAAGCAGACCTGAGTCCTCATCCAGCAGCATGATCCCGCCGGCTGTCCCGTCCACAAGCTCCAGCGTGGTATCCAGCCCGATGCGCAGAATCGCTTCCAGGTTGGAGAGCCCGCTGATGGCAGACGCCACGCGGCTCAATACCACCAATGGGCAAACTCTGCTTTCATCCTCCTTGCTCAAACAGTAGTTAAGCAACTCTGTTGCGGCTTTATTGCTTTTCATTCCGATCCCGCACCTCCCGGAATTTTTACTCGCGTACTATTTGAATCCAGGTCTGGCCAAAAACCCGCTCTATTTCCCGGCCGTCCTGGAAATAAAATCGGGTTGGGGAAGCAGCATCCTGCTTTTTCCATCTTCCCCGAAAACGCTGTCCCAGGGCGTAATAGTCGATGGATCCCTCACCGATCAGATCCGGGGTGGGGCGGCGGAACAGATCGGTACCGTGCGGTACGTATTGAATGATAATATTGCGGGCGTAGATAACTGTACCGGTGGCATCCCGGTGAGCCCGCCCGTTAACATAACGGCGGTAGGCTCCTCTTTCCGATATATACCTGTAAGTGATCCGGTAATCGGGGCCATAATCCAGATCAATCCTGGGCGCGGGGGAACCTTCCCTGCCCAAATAGGCCGGCCTGATCACCACTTCCTCTGACTGGGACTCAATGCCGAGGGTGGCCAGATTAACATACAGGTTATGGGGCGCGCGGCGGGATCTGTCCCGAAAAAAGCTGTCGCTGCGGGAGTGCAGGGCATTCGTGCCACGCACTCTCCAGCCCCTGATCCTGTCCAGCACATCAACGCCGCCGCTGGAATAGATAAAGTGGACATCGTTTTCCAACGCCAGCATGGCGCTATGCGATCTGGCGCTGCGCACCGGTCCCACTTTAGTGGGGAATCTTGAGAATAGGGCCAGATACCGGGTAACCCTCCCCTCCACTTCGTATTGATAAATAACGCTGGCGTGGGCCAGACCGTGCTGTGGTCTGGCTTGCGGAGCGTTGTCAATCACGACACCGTAAACAGGCCGGCGCTCTGCCTGTGGCGTAATCAGAGTCAAATCTCCCGCCAGCCTTCTTTGCGCCGCTGTCAGCATTGTCTCCTTTTCCCGTTGCTGGCCCAGCATGTTGCGATGCTCGGCATCCCTTTGCTCACGCAGGCTGCGCAGGCGCTGCGTTTTGTTTTCCAGGGTGACTTTTCGTTCCTGCAGGTGGGCCTGCTCCTGCCTGACAGTGCCGATCATTTCGGCGTCCTGCTGCAAAATGCGGCGCAGGAAAACATAGCGCACAATCAAATCTCCGAAGCTCTCCGCTTCAAGCAACAGCTCCAGATACGATAAGCCGCCTTGCATATAAGCGCTGCGCACCCGCCTGGCAAAAATACGGTTTGTTTCTTCAAGCTTGTTGCCGGCAGCAATTAATTCGCTTGCCGCCCGGGACAAGCCCGCTTCCGTTTCCTCAAGCTCCCGATCCAGGCTTTTCACCCGTTCCGCCCGGGCGCGAATCGCTTCCTCCATAGCTTTAATCACTTTTTCAAGTTCACTGATATCCTCCCTGGTCTGCTGCACACGCTGCCGGATATCATCGGGGCTGCCGTATGCAATGGATGGGAGCCCACACGCGCCAAGAGCCAGACAGAATATAATTAAAACAAATGTTGCCAAAAGTCGGTGCATCGCCAAGCCTCCCTTTCCTTCAGTCCCGCAGGAACCTGCGTACCGATACTAGACTGCCAAAGCCTCCCATTACCGTCCCCAAAACCAGCAGACCGGCAAAGACAGGCCACAGCTTCTCCGGGTCCGTCACCGGCTGCAGGAAAAAGATCAAGGCTTCCCGCTGCAGCGAAAAAGCGAGGCGGTGGTAAGCCGCGCCCAGGGCAACGACAGCTGCCAGCGCGCCTGCCCACCCCATCACCATCCCCTCCAGGAAAAAAGGGGCGCGGATGAAGAGGTTGCTTGCACCAAGGTATTTCATCACGCTGATCTCCTCCTGGCGGGCCATTACGGAAAGGCGGATGATGGTGACAATCAGAAAGACCGCACTGGCAGCCAACAGGGAACTGACGACCAGGAACAAGGCGTTCAGCCAACGTGTAATGCCAAGCAGGCGGGCAACCAGCTCTTTGCCGTAGTCCACGAACTCCACCCCCGGAAATGCGCGTATTTCCTCCGCCATCGTTTCAACCAACGCCGAATCCCCGGCCCGCACCCGAAACATGTCCGGCAAAGGATTGGTCTCTCCGGCAAGGTCGACAAAAAGTGCGCTGTCGCCCAGAGCGCGGCCAAAATCAGCCAGGCCCTGCTCCCTGGGAACAAAAGTGTATTCCCGGACGCCGTCAATGCCGGTCAGCCTGGTCCGGATCTGCTCCGGATCGGCATCATCACGCAAAAATACGCTGATCTCCACGTTGCTGGCGATACCGTGCAGTATCTGCCCGACATTCAGCGCAACCAACAGAAAACCTCCCAGGATAGCCAGTGAAACAGCGATCATCCCGGCGGTGACAAGTGCCAGCCAGAAATTCCGGCGAAGCGAAACAACACCCTGGCGCAGGCAATATTTTATCGCATTAAGATTCATGACTGTAACCACCCCGCTGTTCATCACGCACTAAACAGCCTTTTTCCATGGCCAATACGCGCTTGCGCATCCGATCCACCGTATCCCAGGCATGGGTGGCGATTATTACCGTGGTGCCGCCCAGACTTATTTTCTCAAACAGCCCCATCAACTGCCGGGAATTGTCACGGTCCACATTCCCCGTAGGCTCGTCGGCCAAAATAAGCAGCGGGTCTTTGACGATAGCGCGGGCGATCCCCACCCGCTGCTGCTCACCCCCGGACACCTCTCCCGGAAAAGCGGATGCTTTCCCGGTCAGGCCGACCTCTGCCAGCTCCGCGGGCACCTTCATGCGGATTTCCCGTGTGGAGCGGCCGATTACTTCCAGAGCAAAAGCCACATTTTCAAAAACAGTCTTTTGCTTGAGCAGACGGAAATCCTGAAAAACCATACCGATGCGGCGACGGTGTTTCAGTAATTCCCCGGTTCTGAATCTGGCAGTATCGCGGCCAAGAAAGTAAAGCCTGCCTGAAGTGGGCTGCTGCTCACAAAAGATTAATTTTAATAGTGTACTTTTACCGGCACCGCTTGGCCCCACCAGGAAAACAAACTCGCCGCGTTCAATTTGCATCGATACATCCGCCACCGCCGGTTCGCTGTTGCTGCCATAATTCTTGGTCAATTTCCTCAGTTCAATCAAAGCGGTTACTCCCCCAGGTTTGATAGTACCGGTTTAATTCGCCTTTTTTGCCGGATAATCCTCCTGACTTAAATCAGCATCGCCAGTTTCTGCCTTGTTTGCAGAAAGAAAAGATCCGTAAGTTTATCCTCCAAACCATATTGGCGATATATCCGGTCGGCAAAGTGATAGTTCATCCGATCAATCAACAGGTAATCAATTTTCCCTTTAAGCAGTTCCGCCAGCCCGTCCGCACCCGGAAGCACCGGCGCAACCATGGCGTAAGTCTTTATGCCGGCACCGCGTAATTTGTCCAAAGTTTTGATCCGGTCCTCAATCGGCGGTGCGCCTGGCTCAAACAATTTTCTCACGGCATCGTCCGAGGTGGTGACGGAAAGACCCGCTTCCAGATCCGGCATTTCTTTCAGTATATCAATATCCCTGAGCACTAACGGGGAACGAGTTTGGATGATCACCGGCCAGTTATTTTGCGCCAGTATTTCCAGGCATTTTCTGGTCAGCGCATATTTTGCTTCCAGGGGTTGGTAGGGATCGCAGACGCCGCTTACCCACACCTTTCCCCGCTTTCTTTTTGTTATCTCCGTCCGCAGTAATTCTGCCGCGTTTATCTTCACATCCACAAATGCCCCCCAGGGCTCTTTATGCCCGCTAAACCGTTTCATAAAACGGGCATAACAATAGGTGCAGGCATGCTGGCAGCCCACGTACGGATTAATGACCCATTCATATATCTTGGACCTGGAGAGAATGCTTTTAACCTTTATTTCATTAATAATCATAGCCTATAGAAGTTTCGCCGCCATAGCATGAATTTCCTGCAAATTCCTTAAGACCGGCAGGAGATTAGCCGCAGTTATTGAAATAATTAATGGGCTTGGATGTGCCACGGCGGCATCCAAAAGAAAGGAGGCAATAAAGATGGAAATTAAACCAGGCTTAAAAGGCGCGTCAACACTGACTGTAAAGGATGGAAACACAGCGATAGACTTTGGCAGCGGCAAAGTCCCCGTTCTTGCCACCCCCATGCTGATTGCTCTGATGGAAAACGCTGCCATTAATGCTGTGGAGAAGTTGCTTCCCGATGGACAAGCCACTGTGGGAACTTTAATTGAATGCCGCCACCTTGCCGCCACGCCCAAGGGAATGACCGTAACAGCCAAAGCCGAACTGATAGAGTTAGATAAACGCCGCCTTATTTTTCATGTTGAAGCATTTGATGAAAAGGAAAAGGTTGGCGACGGGAAACATGAGCGCTTCATCGTGGACCTGCATAAGTTTTTAAAACGTTGCCTGGATAAACAAGGGTAAGCGCAACCAAATGTGAACCCGTCCCCAATTTCTATCCCCAATTTCTGAATAGATCTAAAAAGCGCTGCCATATACTTTTGTACTGGTCGTCATGAATTTCCGCGACGGGCGTTACGCCTGACTCAAGCGGCGGTGTGCGAAATACGAATTGCACCGATTTTGCGTCAGCCTTTCCCGGAGCAACAAATGATACGGTTTCGTTTTGCTTGCCGCCGCCAGGCAGAACCAGCTCATGGCTCGCCCGCTTAACGCCGTCTTTCAGTTCTTTTTGCCCATCGAGCAGCTTTTGTACTGCTTCCGGCAATGCCGCCGCATTTTGCTTTAATTGCCCGGCGCCGTCTTTGATGCCGCTTACTCCGTCAAACAAGCTGCGCGTTGCCATTGTTATGCCGCTGAAGCCTTTTTCCATCTCCTCTGCCCCATCCAGGCTTTTTTGGAAACCGCGCTCAAATTCCGCAAACTGCGCGGCCACTTCGCTCAACGCGCCGCTATGCGCCGCAAGCCCCGCATTGGCTTGCTGCATACCGCTTTGAATCTCTCCGAGCCCCGCCAGTTGGCCGAGCATTGCTTCCGCCAGCATACTCACCTGCGGATCCGGATTTTGCGTAAGTGCCAAAGCAAGCTGCTCAAAAAATTCTCTGTGGAAAAGCAGCGTATTTATCCCATCTTCGACCTGTGCGTATCCGCCGCTCAATTGCGGCAGCGCAGCCGCCATGCCGGATAAAGCATTATTAAATCCCGCGGCACCCGGCCCAAGTTCACCCAACCCGGCTGTCAGTGCGGAAAGCCCCGCGGCATATTCATCCATTCCCCGGAACAACGCCATGCCGCCGCTGTCTATACCGTCAACTCCGCCATAAAGCCTTTCCACCCCTCCACCCAAATCAACCATGCCCGTTTGCAGCTTCTTTTTCCCATCTATTAATGTTCCCATCCCGATCGTCAACTCGTCAAAGCCCGACTCAAGGTCCGCAAGCGCATCATCAAGGGGTAGTGCCGCTTCCAGCGCGGCGATACTGATCCCATCCATCTTAAAATCATGCACTTCGGCCTCCATGTAAAACAATTCCGCGCTGTCCGGCAGCAAAGTAAACGCAAGCGTAACAGTGTTGCCCACGTACATTTTCGTGGCGGCAGGAGCAACTATGGCGGTTGCTCTGTCCATCTCCAGCGAAACGATTAGCTGAACCATAAAGTTTTCCGCGAAAAATCCGCCGTACTTAGGATTTTGCCTTACAGCAAGCTCAATTCTAAGGCGTCCCGCCGCGCCGGGCAGATCCACCGGATCAATGCGCTTGCCGCCGAGATAATAGCTGATCTCAAACTGCCAAGGCAGTTCCTTGGTTTTAAGCGTACCTTGATAGCGGAAGATCGTATCTTCCCCGTTCACTATGAAAATAATGCGCTCCCCTTCCACTTTTGGCTCCGCTTTATTGGTCAGATTGACCAAATTTACATAGCTGCCGTAATCCACTATCTCCGCGGCCGGCTCCAAAAACGTGTTCACCGCGTATATTTCCGAAACGCTGCCATGGTGATCCAACTTGGCAAAAATCGTTTCATGCTTGGGTGAAGGCGTGTTTTCACCGGATTGGGGGTTTAACCCGCCGGCAAAGGATTGGGAGCCAAATGTCACTGACAACACCAAAAGGATAAGCATCACTTTCTTGATTCGTTCCGTTGTTCCTGATATTCGCCTCATCGCATCCTGTCTCCTTATTTTATTTTAAAAATCCATGCCTGATGGTGGTAATCCTGATCAAGCCGTCCCCCGCCACAAGCAGATGGGGCAGAATGGTCAGCACTATAACGCAAGAGAGCAAAGCACCCCGCCCGAGCAGCATCCCAAGCGCCGCTATCCCCGGAACGCCCGATACATAGCCTAAGGTAAAGCCTGCCGCGCTCATGATCGCCGCGGAGGTGATAATCGAACTGCCCGCATCACTTATTGCCATAACGGCAGCTTCGCGTTTTTTCAGCGTCTGCCTGTGTTTCACGTACCTGTCAGTCAGCAGTATGGCATAGTCTATTGTGGCACCAAGCTGCACGGCGCTGACGATCATATAGCCGATAAAGATGAGCGGGGCGCCCATAAAATAGGGTATTGCCATATTTATCCATATGGCGGCTTGAATCGCCAGGACCAAAAAAACAGGAATTGCCAGTGAACGGAAGGCAAACATGATGATCGTGCCAACCGCCAATATGGCGATCATATTGATCAACGCAAAATCATCTTCAACCACCTCCTTTATATCCAATACGGCGGAGGAGGTCCCGACGAGGAAGTATTGATCACCATAATATCTCCGCGCGATACTCCGCACACCCCTTACCGCGTCAAACGCGGACGTGCTTTCCCCAGGCGTATCAAGATGCACGATCATCCTTGCATAGTTTTCACTTTGAAAGTTGTCCGTCAGCGTCTGCGGCAACATTTCCCGCGGCACCCCACTGTCGATTATCGTAACAAGGGATTCAATATGCCTGACATTTTCCATATCGCCCAAGGAACCGGCCAAGTCTGCTTCCCTTTGTATATCCCCCGCCGGCACCATCAGAACGAGCGGGTTAAAGTTGCCGAAAACCTCGTATATGGCAGTCTTGCCCGACACAGCACCGTCGCCATAGATAAAATGATTTGCGCCTTGTGCCAGAAAAGCAACCGGCAGTATAACGGCAACTATAGGAACAATAAAAGGAAGTCTGACAACCGCTTTGGCAAACATTCTGAGATCAGGCATAAACAGCCGGTGATGGGTGCGCACAATCGCTTTTTCTAAGAACATGATCAGCGCGGGCAAGAGCGTCATCACAGTAATAAAGCTCAAGATCACGCCCTTTACCAGCACTGCGCCCATATCAAGCCCTATCCCGTAGCGCATGAACATCAAGGCCGCAAACCCGGCGACAGTAGTCAGTGAACTTGCCGATATGGACGAAAATGAGTGCCGCAAAGCATTGATCATCGCTTGCTTTGTTTCCATGCCATTAGCACGTTCTTCGCCGAAACGATGCAGCAAAAATATGGAGTAATCCATGGTAACGGCAACCTGCAAAAGTCCCGCACTGGCCTGCGTAATAAAAGATATTTCCCCAAATACAAAGTTGGTTCCCATATTGATCAATACGGAAACCCCTATTGCGGCAGCAAAAAGCAGTGGTTCAATCCATGAACTTGTCGATAACAACAGGATCAGCAAAAATATCGGTACGGCAAACAGGGTAATCGTAAAAACTTCCGCCGCGGCAGTCTGCCTGGTTCTGAAGGCATCTGCCGCTGGCCCGCGCAAATAAACCTCTCCGCCGTTGAGCTTTTCCAGCCTCTTAATTGCTTCTCCGGTCTTTAAGCTGTAATCATCAGCAGAAAAAATGATCTGAAAGAGCCCATTCCCATCTATGTAATATTGTTCAACAAGCTCAGTATCTGCAAAGGTTAGAGGCTTTGCCGTATCCACAAAATCATCGAGCCATAATACATTCTCCACCCCGGGGATTTGCTCCATCTCCCCCTTCAGGCGCAAAGCTTCGGGAACGCTGACATCCCTTACCATAAGCTGCGCCAACCCGTTAAGGCCGAATTCCTGTTCCATCACGGCCAGGCTTCTACTCGTATGCATATCCTGCGGAAGATATTTCGTTTTGTCGTAATTCACCGCAACCAGCGGCGCAAACAAAAGACTCATCACAATCGCCGCCGCGAACAATAGCAAAAAGTATTTCCTTTTTTCCACGATGAATATTGCAACTTTTCCCATTTTTCCTCCGGAATAATGAATTTATGTTCGCTTTTGATTTAAAAAATAAACAGCATCAGATGTACGGCCGTTTTGCCTTTTAGCGGATCACTGTATCATCGTCTGCTCAATCTGTTTTCGATATCATCAAAATATAAAACAAGCATCCTGTTGATTAGTTCCTCTAAACGTTCCGGCTCTTTGACGCTTCGCAATATCATGAATATCCCTTCCACAAAACCGGACGATAGGACCCGTATCAGTAGATCATCCGTATCCTTAATCTCGAAAGACATTTCCCTCTTTATGCGTTCAAAGACCATCTCGCACAACACCTGCAAAAAATCCTCATGCCTGGAACCGGCGCTTTTATCGGCGATAATCAGCAGTTCCCGCCCGTACCCGGCATGTATCCTCATTATCCCTGCCGTAATGTAACGAGCCACAAGCTTAACGTCGCCACGGACATATTCTTCCAGTTTAGCAGCTTCATCCATGAGCGTAGATATATTCATATACCCGACTTTGACGATCTCATCGAATACATCATCCTTGCTCTTAAAATAGCGGTAAAGGTTGCCTGTGGCAACACGGGCATTTTTGGCAATCCGGCGCATGTTGGCGCCGGAAAAACCGTGCTTTTCAAACTCATCCAGGGCGGATTTGAGTATCCTTGCCCTTACCTCTTCTTTTTGATATTGCATTGGTGAACACCTGTTCTCTTTTGTATATTTTAGCACCGCAACTGAAGTTTGTAAACAGGTTTTTTCGCAAACTGTGTGTTTTTTTCAAATCAGGCACAAGGCAAGAAGCTTCCTTAATTATCATTATTATTGCATAAAAAAACCGGAAACGGTAGACTTATGCGTGAACGCTGCGGACAAAATCTTGCCAAAGTCGTTGACAACCAAAGCCCGGCATAGTTATAATAGCTGAAACATCATTAATCCTATTATATTAATAGGATTAACCTGGCCAGGGAGGTTGATTGGATCATATGAACAGCAAAGTGCCGGCACCGGAAACTGTCGTCCTGCACGGGGGCTACACGCCGGATCCCCAAACCCGTGCCCGTGCGGTCCCCATCTATCAGACCACATCCTATGTGTTCGACTCTGTGGAGCATGCGGCCAACCTGTTTGGGCTCAAAGAGTTCGGCAATATTTATTCCCGTATCATGAATCCCACAAACGACGTCCTGGAGAAGCGCCTGGCCGAGCTTGACGGCGGGAGCGCCGCCCTCTGCTTGGCTTCAGGGCAGGCGGCCACAACACTGGCTATCCTTAATATCACCCGGGCCGGCCAGAATATTGTCTCCACCAGCTATCTTTACGGGGGTACCTACAATCTTTTTCACTACACTCTGCCCCGCCTGGGGATCGAAGTCCGCTTCGTAGACACATCTGACCCGGCTGCGGTGGAAGCCGCCATTGACCGGGATACCCGCCTGCTCTACACCGAATCCATCGGCAACCCCAAAAATAATGTGGACGACTTTCCCGCTCTCGCTGCGGTGGCGCATAAGCACGGTATTCCATTTATCGTAGACAACACCGTAAGTCCTCCTCCCCTTTTAAAACCCTTCGATTATGGTGCGGATATTGTTGTTTATTCGCTGACAAAATTCATCGGCGGGCATGGCACCAGTATCGGTGGGGCCATTGTGGACGGGGGAAAGTTCAACTGGAACAACGGCAAATTCCCCGAGCTGGTGGAGCCGGATCCTTCTTACCATGGTGTAAGCTACTGGCAGGCCTTTGGCCTGCACGAAGCGGCGGTTGTGCCCGGTATTGCCTACATCATTAAGGTGCGCGTGCAGCTGCTGCGCGACATCGGCCCTGCCCTTTCGCCCTTTAACGCCTTTCTCTTTCTGCAGGGTCTGGAGACATTGCCGCTGCGGATGCGGGAACATTGCCGGAACGCCCTTACGGTGGCCCGGTGGCTGCAGGACAACCCCTCCGTCACCTGGGTCAATTACCCGGGCCTGCCCACCCATCAGGACCACACAAGGGCTAAAGCATTCCTGAAAGAGGGATACGGGGCGATCATCGGCTTTGGCATCAAAGGAGGCCGTGAGGCGGGTATCAGGCTCATTAATGCGGTGAAGCTCTTCTCCCACCTGGCCAATATCGGCGACGCACGCAGCCTGATTATTCATCCGGCATCCACTACCCACCAGCAGCTTACGCCAGAGCAACAGCTTTCCACCGGGGTTACGGAAGATTTTATCCGCCTCTCTGTGGGGCTGGAGCATGTGAATGATATTATCGCCGACCTGGAGCAGGCCATTGCGGCCAGCCAAACAAGCCAGGCAAGGCCTTGAGTTAAGATGAATTTGCGCCATTGCGACAGAGCCCCGCACAAAAGCGGCCAGGCTTCGTTACCCAAGACTATATTTCGAGGCAGGGCGAATCAATGACCTTTCAAAACAATTTAAGCAGGGCGGCGGCCCGGGAATGTTATTATCCTTCCTATGAAGGAGAACATTATTTCACTTTTGCCGAACCGCCCGACCCCTTCATCCTGGAAAGCGGCGTGCCCTTCGGCCCGATCACCGTTAATTACCAGACGTACGGCAAATTGTCTGCGCGCAGGGATAATGCCATTTACCTGGCCCATGCCCTGACAGGCGGCTCCATCGTGGGAACCCTGCCCCGGCAGGACAAAGCGCCGGGCTGGTGGGATCCCCTCGTCGGACCGGGTAAAGCATTCGACACGGACCGCTACTTCATTATTTGCAGTAACGTCCTGGGAGGTTGTTATGGCAGCACCGGTCCTGCCTCTGCGGATTTACGCACCGGCAAGCCTTACGGCATGAAGTTTCCCGTGGTAACAATGAGAGACATGGTCAGGGTGCAAAAAGCGCTGCTCGATCACCTGGGTGTGGAGGAACTTTTCGCCGTGGTAGGAGGTTCGATGGGAGGCATGCAGGCTCTGGAGTGGGCCATCACTTATCCCCGGAAAGTGCGCAGTGTCATTGCTATTGCCTGCTCGGGAAGGCTTTCCCCTCTGGGAATTGCCTTCAACCAGGCCGGCCGCAAGGCGATTATGAGCGATCCGGCATGGCAGCAAGGGGATTATTACGGCCGCGATTTTCCTGCGCAGGGCCTGTGCCTGGCAAGGATTATCAATACCATTACCTACCGCAGCAATGAATCTTTTGAGAAACGTTTCGGCCGCAACCTGCAGCGGAGCAAAGAGGGAAATCCTTTCGCTTTCCACGAACAGTTTGCCGTAGAAAGTTACCTGCAATATCAGGGAGAAAAGTTGACGCACCGCTTTGACCCGAACACTTATCTTTATCTTAGCAAAGCAATGGACCTGCATGATCTGGGCCGGGGTTACACGTCATTCCAGACTGCGCTTAAACGCTATCAGGGTACGGTCCTGCTGCTGGGTATCAATACGGATATTCTTTTTTATCCCGGAGAACTGGGCGGCCTGGCGGTGGAGATGCGGCGCTGCGGCGTCGATGCCCGCTACAGCGAGCTCCGCTCGCCGCACGGGCATGATTCGTTTTTGATCGAATTTAAAGCTATGGAAAACATTATTGGTGAATTTTTGCGGGGGGTTTGATGATGAAGGCTGCAAATAAATTAATAAAATTAGAGGAGCTGCTGGGTGCTTACGGCGGCGCTGTTGTCGCTTTTTCCGGAGGCGCAGACAGCACTTTTCTGGCCTGCATTGCCCGCACAGTGCTTAAGGACCGTGTCCTGGCGGTAACGGCAAGATCTGAAACCTATCCGGAACATGAGAGCAAGGCCGCCGCCGGCCTGGCACAGCAGCTTGGGCTGCCTCACCTGCTTATACATACAGAGGAGCTGGCAGACGGGAAATTTACGGCAAACCCACCGGAGCGCTGCTACTACTGCAAAAAAGAGCTTTTTCACAGCCTCCTGCACATCGGGGAGAAGCACGGCCTGCCCGCGGTGCTGGACGGAACGAATTATGATGACCGCCTCGATTTTCGGCCGGGCATGCAGGCCGCAAGGGAACTGGGCATAAAAAGCCCCCTGCTGGAAGCGGAGCTGACCAAGGAAGAAATCCGCGAACTTTCCAGGGGAATGGGGATCCCCACCTGGAACAAGCCTGCCCTGCCCTGCCTGGCCTCACGCTTCCCCTACGGGGAAGCGATAACCATAGAAAAGCTCTCCATGGTAGCAGGTGGAGAGTCCTATCTGCGCTCTCTTGGTTTGCATAACTTGCGATTGCGGCATCACGGAAACATAGCGCGCATCGAGGTGGACCCCGAAGCCTTCCCCGTGATTATGCGTAACGCCGCTGCCGTTTGCGCAACGCTAAAGCAAATCGGCTACACTTATATAA
>Ga0136715_1000126_pt1 | contig 15343 bp, 12 predicted proteins | sample SedPBSmetaG_FD_104916 | JGI IMG/M metagenome (GOLD analysis project Ga0136715, IMG submission 104916) | Freshwater sediment bacterial and archeal communities from Indian Creek, Illinois, USA to study Microbial Dark Matter (Phase II) -... | ecosystem: Environmental > Aquatic > Freshwater > Creek...
GCCGGAGGGGGTAGAGATGGTCATGCCCGGGGACAACATCAACATGGCCATTGAACTGATCACACCCATTGCCATTGAAGAGGGGCTGCGTTTTGCCATTCGGGAGGGCGGCCGCACCGTCGGCGCCGGCGCCGTTACCTCCGTGATTACTTAGGGAACGGCGCCGGGCGGGCACGGAGACCCGCCCCTACAACCGCTGCGTTGTAGTTGTAGGGAACGGTCTTGACCGTTCCCTACAGTAATATTAACGAAGCCCACAAGCCAGGGCCTAAGACCTTGGCTTGTTGCCATATGGACGCAGTGTAAAATAACAGTTCTCCATTTATATTGACAGAGGCAGCGAACTGTGGTAAATTGAGTCTTGCGGCAATTTAGAAGGAAAAGGAAGTGTGCGCAAGGGATGCGAGTAAAGGTAACTCTGGCCTGTCCAGAATGCAAAGAAAGAAATTATGCAACGAACAAAAACAAAAAAAACAATCCTGACCGGGTAGAAATGAATAAGTATTGCCCCCGCTGTAATACACATACCCTCCATAAAGAGACCAAATAGCGCCGGGTTGCTTATTAGGGGTTGTTTATTATATTTGAAGGGGAGTAAAAGATGGTCCCTTTTCTGAAAAGGATGCAGCGCTATTGGCATGATATTGCCATAGAAATTAAAAAAGTGAATTGGCCCACCAGGCGGGAACTAACTGTTTTTACCGGTGTGGTATTGATTGCGATTATTATTATCGGTATTTTTTTCTGGGTATTGGACACCGGTTTTACCGCTGGGCTGCGCATTATAATAGGAAGGTAAGTTATTACAAACGATGGGTAAGAAAAGTTGGTACGTTATCCACACATATGCCGGTTACGAGAACAAGGTTAAGACCAACCTGGATAAGCGGGTTGAATCCATGGAGATGAAGGAAAAGATTTTTCGTGTTCTTATACCCATGGAGAAGGAAATAGAAACGAAGAACGGCCAGCGCCGCACGGTTATGCGTAAGGTTTTTCCCGGTTATGTGCTGGTGGAGATGATTCTGGAGGATGACTCCTGGTATGTGGTGCGCAATACCCCGGGTGTTACAGGTTTTGTAGGCTCCGGTTCCCGGCCCGTCCCTTTGACGGAAGCGGAGATAAACCATATTTTAAGGCAGATGGGTCTGACGGACGCCAAGCCCCGCATTAATCTCCAGCTTAAGCAGCAGGTACGGGTGATCAGCGGGCCTTTTAATAATTTTATCGGTTCAATTGAAGAAATTAACCCGGAACGGGGTAAGCTGAAGCTAAGCGTTTCCTTGTTTGGACGCGAAACGCCGGTGGAGCTTAGTTTTGATCAGGTAGAAAAACTATAGTCGGGGTTGTCAAGAGAGGAGGTGCGGGAAAATGGCTAAAGTGGCTAAAAAGAAAAGAATTGTCGGTATGGTTAAGCTGCAAATTCCTGCCGGTAAAGCGACACCAGCCCCACCGGTGGGTCCGGCGCTGGGGCAGCATGGTGTCAATATCATGGCATTTTGCAAGGAGTTTAATGAAAGGACAGCCGCAGAAGGCGGATTGATTATTCCGGTAGAGCTGACCGTTTATGATGATCGCTCCTTTACCTTTATTACTAAGACACCGCCGGCTGCTGTACTGTTGAAAAAGGCTCTGGCTATTGAAAAAGGCTCCGGGCAGCCTAACAAAAATAAGGTTGCGTCCATTTCACGGGATAGGGTGCGTGAAATTGCCCAGCAAAAACTGGAAGACTTAAACACCACCGACCTTGAAGCGGCGGTAAAAGTTATTGAAGGAACGGCTCGCAGTATGGGAGTAGTCGTGGAAGGTTAAAAAGATAAATCAATGTGGGAGAAAATATTTTTCGCTTGTACCACAGGGAGGTAAATTGATTATGGCAAAACATGGAAAAAAATACCTGGAAGCCCGCCAGAAAATTGATCGCAACCGCCATTACGAACCGGCAGAGGCAGTGCGACTGATCAAAGAAATTGCCAGCGCTTCGTTTGATGAGACAGTGGAGCTGGCTGTAAAACTTGGTGTTAATCCCAAGCATGCCGACCAGCAGGTAAGGGGCGCCACTGTTTTGCCCCACGGCACTGGCAGGAGCATGCGTGTGATCGTTTTTGCCAAGGGTGAAAAGGCCAAGGAAGCTGAGGATGCGGGAGCTGATCTTGTAGGCGCGGAGGATCTGGTGGATAAAATCCAGAAGGGCTGGCTTGATTTTGATGTTGCCGTAGCCGCGCCGGATGTGATGGGTATGGTGGGGAAACTGGGGCGCATACTAGGCCCCCGCGGACTTATGCCCAACCCTAAAACGGGAACGGTCACATTTGATCTGACCAGGGCCATTGCCGAGATCAAGGCCGGCAAGGTGGAATACCGTACAGACAAGGCGGGTAATATACATGTTCCCCTGGGCAAGGTATCTTTTCAAGAGGAACAGCTGCTGGGTAATTTTTATACGGTAATTGAAGCGCTGGTTAAAGCCAAACCGGCAGCGGCAAAGGGACAGTACTTCCGGGGTATTGCCGTCAGCACAACGATGGGACCGGGAATCAAGATTAACTCGCAGAAAGCGGCTACCCTGGGCAAAACAGCATAAAACAGTTGATTAAAATTTTCCTTTTACCGCAGACAGCAGGTGCCAAAAGCTTAAAGGCTGCGCCGCCTGCCGAGGTAAAGAGGCCGTTTATTTCTTTATTTAAACGAAGCATAATTATTTGCTTACAGCCTCCCCGCCTCCAGCGGGGAGGTTTTGCATTAGCACGCTACAGGTAAAGGGGGTGAAATGTTGGATAAACGTCTTATAAAAGAAAAAAAAGTGGAGCTGCTAAAAAAAGAACTTAAACAGGCAAAGATTATTGTGATGACCGATTACCGCGGCCTGACAGTGGCCCAGACGAACAAATTGCGCCGTATTTTGCAGGCTGAAGGCATTAAGTACAAAGTGATCAAAAATACTCTTGCGCGTATCACTGCTGCGGATATGGGCATTGCGGCAATGAATACCTACCTGGAGGGGCCTGTCGCCATTGCGTACGGTTATGCTGATCCTGTTACGCCGGTAAAGTTACTGGTAAAGTTTGCCAAAGAGTATGATCGGCTGTCCCTAAAAGGTGGCGTGCTGGATAAACAAATACTTGATGAGCAGGGTTTGCGGCAGCTTGCTGATTTGCCTTCCCGCGAGGTGCTGCTTGCCAGAGTGCTCGGCTCCTTCCAGTCTCCCCTGGCCGGTATGCTGAATGTGCTGCAGGGTAACCTGCGCGGCTTTGTTTACGTGCTGCAGGCCGTCAAAGAGAAAAGGGAAAAAGAAAGTGCTTAATTTTCGCTTCTGAAAACCGTACTTGATTTTATTAAATATGAGGAGGCTGTAAAGATGTCCAAGGTACAGGAAGTACTGGAGATAGTTAAAGGAATGACAGTTTTGGAGTTGGCCGAATTGATCAAAGCTTTTGAAGAGGAGTTCGGCGTAAGTGCCGCAGTTCCCATGGCTGCCGTTGTCGCACCGGCTCAGGCAGCCGAAGAAGCGGTTGAGGAAGAGCAGACCGAGTTTGACGTTATCCTGACAGGATCGGGAGACAAGAAGATTCAGGTAATTAAGGTTGTGCGCGAGCTCACGGCCCTTGGGCTGAAGGAAGCTAAGTCGTTGGTGGACGAGGCTCCCAAGCCTGTGAAGGAAAAGATCAGCAAGGAAGAGGCGGAATCAATCAAAGCAAAATTGGTGGAAGCGGGAGCCACTGTGGAAATCAAATAGTTATTGCATGAGCCCTTAATGGACACTTGTGGTTGCCAGTCCGCACGCGCGGGGTTGTTGCCTGTGGCACCGGTGTGATGCGCACGCTTGCGCCGGCAGCTGCAGGCCTTATCCGACCAAGAATTTCATGTAATTATCGTGAGAAACCCCCTTTCAGCCGGATAGGAGTTACGGACGCCATCTAGAACAAAACAGGCCCCTTTACCTTTTGGTAAAGGGTTTTTTATGTGCAAAAAAAAATCTTTTAAGAAAATGGGGCCACCGGATATTGACTGCAGCTGGTGCTTATGATACCATTATAAGATGCGTAAAAGATAGCTATCCCCATGATCAAACCAGTTGCCCCATTTATGCCCGAAGTGTGGGAAAGCGTAAGCATATGTATAATTGTATTTTTTTGGATAAAGATAATAGAATGGGGTATTATCTCCAGGAGTAAATAAACGGAAGTCTTTAATTTGAGTTGCCCTGCACGATAATTATGACGGGAGAGTGGTTTTTATGTTTGCGGAAATTGAGACGGGCAAAAGAAAGCGCAGGAACTATGCCCGCATCAATGAAATCCTGGACCTTCCCGATCTCATTGAAGTGCAAAAGAGTTCTTATCGTTGGTTTCTGGAAGAAGGACTACGGGAAGTTTTTACGGATATTTCGCCGATTAAAGATTTTACCCAGAATATCGTTCTTGAATTCATTGATTACTCACTGGGGGAGCCGAAGTACGCGGTGGAGGAATGCAAGGAGCGGGATGCCACCTATGCGGTTCCTTTGAAAGTGCGGGTCCGCCTCGTAAACCGCGAAACTCTTGAGGTTAAAGAGCAGGAAGTTTTCATGGGCGATTTTCCACTGATGACAAAAAACGGCACTTTTGTGATTAACGGTGCCGAACGGGTTGTGGTCAGCCAGCTGGTGCGCTCACCGGGAGTGTATTTTGGCAGCCAGCTTTATAATGGCAAACCCCTTTTTACAGGCACTGTTATCCCCAACCGGGGAGCGTGGCTGGAGCTGGAGGCGGATGTTAATGACGTGATCTGGGTTAAAGTGGATCGTACGCGGAAAATTCCGGTTACGGTACTACTGCGGGCTATTGGCTATACTACGATCGGTCAGATCATGGAACTCTATGACGGGGATCCCCGTATGCTCAGCACCCTGGAAAAAGATCAGGGCGATACACAGGATGATGCGCTGCTGGAGATATATAAAAGGCTTCGCCCCGGTGAGCCCTTGAACGTGGAGAATGCCCGCAATCTTTTTGAATCCCTCTTTTTTGACCCACGGCGCTATGATTTTGCCCGTGTGGGCCGTTTCAAGGTAAATAAAAAATTATCGCTGCGCAGCAGGATTCTGTATAGCACCCTGGCTGAGAATTTACTTGATCCGGACAGCGGTGCGACCCTCGCAACCCAGGGCAGTGTAATCGATAACGCCCTCTATAAACAGATTGAGGCGCTGCGACTTGGCAGGCTGAAGGTGATCAATAAAGAAGGGAAAGCCTGCGTGGTAGTGAGCAACGGCAATACACCCCTGCAGATCAAGCAGTTGGCCCGTGAAGATATTGTGGCTACGGTTGGTTTTTTGTTGAACCTGATGGATGGCCTCGGCAGTATTGATGATATCGACCATCTGGGAAACCGGCGGCTGCGCAGTGTGGGTGAACTTTTACAGAACCAGTTTCGCATCGGTCTTTCCCGTATGGAGCGGGTGGTCAGGGAACGTATGACCATTCAGGATGTGGATGCGGTAACACCGCAGGCCCTGATCAATATCCGGCCCGTAATTGCTTCGATTAAGGAGTTTTTTGGCAGCAGCCAGCTCTCCCAGTTCATGGACCAGACCAATCCGCTGGCCGAGTTGACGCATAAACGGCGTCTCAGCGCCCTGGGTCCCGGTGGCCTGAGCCGGGAAAGGGCTGGTTTTGAGGTGCGCGATGTGCACCACTCCCATTATGGCAGGATGTGCCCCATTGAGACCCCTGAAGGTCCCAACATCGGCCTGATTGGATCGCTTAGCACCTTTGGCAGAATCAATGAATACGGCTTTATCGAAACTCCGTACCGGCGTGTGGATAAGGAAAAGGGCTTGGTTACGGGAGACGTTGTTTATCTCACCGCCGATGATGAAGATGAATATACCATTGCCCAGGCCAATGCCCCTCTGGACGAGGAAGGTCACTTCCTGGCCAAACGGGTGACCTGCCGCTTTATGAATTATACGGTTATGATACCGCCGCAAGAGGTCGATTATATGGACGTATCCCCCAAGCAGCTTGTTAGTGTGGCTACGGCCCTTATTCCCTTTTTAGAAAATGATGATGCCAACCGAGCCCTCATGGGTGCGAACATGCAGCGTCAGGCAGTCCCTCTTATGGTCTCAGAGGCACCCCTGATCGGAACAGGGATGGAATATAAAACTGCCGCCGACTCGGGGGTAATGGTTCTGGCGGAAAACGCGGGAGAGGTAATCTATGTTTCTGCATCCCGGATTATTGTCAGGCGCGATGCGGATCCGGCCGGCCCCAGCCAAATGATTCACGGGAGGACGGGGGAGGTATTCACGGATAAAACAATTACCTATCCCTGGCAGGGATCGGATATTTACAAGCTGCAGAAGTTTAAGCGCTCCAACCAGGGCACTTATATGAACCAGAAACCAATTGTGCGTAAAGGGCAGAAGGTTGTAAAGGGGGAGATTATCGCCGACGGTCCCTGTACCGATAACGGTGAGCTTGCCTTGGGCCGCAATGTGCTCGTCGCTTTTATGCCATGGCATGGCTATAATTATGAAGATGCCATCCTTATTAGTGAGAAAATGACACAGGAAGATGTTTTTACATCTATTCATATTGAGGAATATGAGGCGGAGGCACGGGATACCAAGCTTGGCCCCGAGGAGATTGCCAGGGATATACCCAATGTGGGTGAAGACGCCCTGCGGGATCTGGACGAACGGGGCATTATCCGTATCGGCGCCGAGGTGCGGTCCGGTGATATTCTGGTTGGCAAGGTCACTCCCAAAGGGGAGACGGAACTTACCGCCGAGGAACGCCTGCTGCGCGCCATTTTTGGCGAAAAAGCCCGGGAGGTGCGCGATACGTCTTTGCGTGTCCCCCACGGTGAGGCTGGTATGATCGTGGATGTGAAGGTTTTTTCCCGTGAAGCGGGGGATGAACTCTCTCCCGGTGTCAACCAGCTTGTACGGGCCTATATCGCGCAGAAAAGAAAGATTTCCGAAGGGGATAAAATGGCCGGCCGGCACGGCAACAAGGGCGTAATCGCCCGCATTCTTCCGGAGGAAGATATGCCTTTTATGCCGGACGGCCAGCCGGTGGAGCTTGTGCTGAATCCCTTGGGGGTACCATCCCGCATGAATATTGGGCAGGTTTTGGAAACTCACCTGGGCTGGGCGGCAAAAGCGCTGGGCTTGCATATCGCTTCGCCTGTTTTTGACGGGGCGCGGGAGAAGGATATATTTGCCGCATTTAGGGAAGCAAACTTGCCCGAAAGCGGTAAGACGACTTTAAGGGATGGTCGAAGCGGAGAACCTTTTGATAACGAAATATGTGTCGGTTATATCTATATGTTAAAACTCGCCCATCTTGTGGATGATAAAATTCATGCCCGTTCCACGGGCCCTTATTCGCTGGTTACACAACAGCCCCTCGGCGGCAAAGCCCAGTTCGGCGGCCAGCGTTTCGGGGAGATGGAGGTATGGGCGCTTGAGGCTTATGGAGCATCATATACGCTGCAGGAGATCCTTACCGTCAAGTCCGATGATGTGGTGGGACGTGTAAAAACTTATGAGGCCATCGTCAAGGGTGATAATATTCCCGAACCGGGTGTGCCCGAATCTTTCAAAGTGCTGGTTAAAGAGCTGCAGAGTCTGTGTCTTGATGTTAAGGTGTTGAACGAAGAGTCCGGTGAGTATCATATTCGTGATGATGAAGACGACAGCGGCGAGCACCTCTTTGACCTGGGCATTGAAGACAGGGACGGTGGGGATCGTGTAGTTTTGGGTTTGGGAGAAGGGGAAGACGACATGGAAGAAGTTTTCCCCGGTGATGATGAAGCGCTCGAGAAAGTGTCCCTGGGTGCAGATGATTATGATTTGTTTGCGGAAAATATGGGCGATGGCAGGGAGCGGCACGCAGAGGAACTTGCGGGAGAGGAAGAAGATGGGTTTGGCCTGAAACGATCCAAGCTGCGCAGCCAGCCCGGTGTGGAAGAAGAACTGTTCTAGGCAACCGGCATTTTTGTATCTTATTTATGAATTTCGACTTTTTCCCAGGCGCCGACAAAACCTGGAGGGAGGAAACAGTCCTTGTTGGATGTCAATAATTTTGATGCTATGCAATTAAGTCTGGCATCACCAGAGAAGATCAGGGCCTGGTCCCGCGGGGAAGTAAAGAAGCCGGAGACAATAAATTATCGTACGCTCAAACCGGAGCGAGAAGGACTTTTTTGCGAAAAAATCTTCGGCCCTCAGAAAGACTGGGAATGTCATTGCGGCAAATATAAGCGGGTTCGTTACAAGGGGATTGTCTGCGATCGCTGCGGCGTTGAAGTAACCCGGGCCAAAGTACGCCGCGAACGTATGGGGCATATTGAGCTGGCCGCCCCCGTTTCCCATATATGGTATTTTAAAGGAATCCCCAGCCGTATGGGGCTGCTGCTGGATATGTCTCCGCGTGCTTTGGAAAAGATTCTCTATTTTGCCGCATACATTGTCATTAATCCCGGTGATACGCTGCTCAGCAAAAATCAGCTGCTTACCGAGCCTGAATACCGGGAATTCCGGGAAAAATATGACGGCCTATCTGCCGCGGGGAAAGGCTTCAAAGCGGAAATGGGCGCCGAGGCCATAAAAAAATTATTGCAGGAAATAAATCTGGAAAAAGCGGCAGAGAATATTCGCGCAGAGGTGCAGGGCAGCAGCGGCCAGAAAAAGATCCGTGCGATCCGGCGTCTTGAGGTCGTGGAGGCCTTCCGTCAGTCCGGTAATGCACCGGAATGGATGATCCTGGATGTTATACCGGTAATTCCTCCCGACTTGCGTCCGATGGTGCAGCTGGACGGGGGGCGTTTTGCCACCTCTGATTTAAACGACCTGTACCGCCGTGTGATTAACCGTAATAACCGGTTAAAGCGCCTGCTTGATCTGGGCGCGCCTGATATTATTGTGCGTAACGAGAAACGGATGCTCCAGGAAGCGGTGGATGCCCTGATCGACAACGGGCGGCGCGGCCGTCCCGTAACCGGCCCCGGCAACCGTCCTCTTAAATCACTCAGTGATATGCTCAAGGGCAAACAGGGACGTTTTCGCCAGAATCTTTTAGGTAAACGGGTGGACTATTCCGGGCGCTCCGTTATAGTCGTCGGGCCTGAACTGAAGCTTTACCAGTGCGGTCTGCCCAAGGAGATGTCCTTGGAGCTGTTTAAACCTTTTGTGATGCGGCGCCTGGTTAAAGACGGCATGGCCCATAATATCAAGAGCGCAAAGCGCATGGTGGAGAAACTGCGCCCCGAGGTCTGGGATGTGCTGGAAGAAGTGATCAAAGATCACCCTGTCCTGCTCAACCGGGCTCCAACGCTGCATCGCCTGGGTATCCAGGCCTTTGAGCCGGTGTTGGTGGAAGGGCGGGCCATTAAAATTCATCCGCTTGTCTGTGCGGCATACAACGCCGACTTTGACGGTGACCAGATGGCCGTGCATGTCCCCCTTTCCGCGGAAGCGCAAGCGGAGGCGCGAACTTTGATGCTGTCTGCCAATAATTTGCTTAACCCGAAAGATGGACATCCGGTAGTCACACCCACCCAGGATATCGTGCTTGGTATTTATTACCTTACGGTGGAGAAGGAAGGAGCCCGCGGTGAAGGTAGTTATTATACCGATCAAAGCGAGGCTCTCATGGCATATCATAACGGGCAAAGCGAGCTGCATACCCGTATTATTGTTGATGTTACCGCTTTTGATAAACCTAATCTGCGCCTGCCGGGTGGCGATACGGATCGAAAATATCTGATTACCACACCGGGCAAACTTATCTTTAATGATATTTTTCCGGCGGACTTTCCCTATTTTAACAATGCGGAGTTAAATAAACCGCTGCTTCCGGAGCACTTTGCCTCCCGGCGGGAGCGTTCCATAACAAAGCTGCGTGAGCGGCTTGCTGAGTTGCCCCTGAACAATCCGATTAAGAAGAATTTTGTTGCCGGGCTGGTAGGGCTTTGTTATCGCAAATACGGAAATACGCGGACTGCGGAAATACTGGATGAGATTAAGAAAATAGGTTTTACCTATGCCACCATTGCGGGCATCACTATCGGTATCGGAGATATTATTATCCCTGCCAACAAGCAGGAGACATTGAATAACGCGGACCGCGATGTTGATGAAATTGAAAAGCAGTATCGCAAAGGTTTTATTACCGCTGACGAACGCTATGATCGTGTGATCGATATCTGGCACAAAGCCAAGGATACCATCTCCGCCGCACTGATGGACGGCTTTGGCAGCTTTAACCCTATCTATATGATGTCAAAATCGGGCGCCCGGGGCAATGAGTCACAGATTACCCAGCTTGCCGGGATCCGCGGCCTGATGGCTGATCCTACCGGCCGCATCATCGATCTGCCTATTAAGGCCAACTTCCGTGAAGGCCTTACTGTGCTGGAATACTTTATCTCCACCCACGGAGCACGTAAGGGTCTTGCGGATACGGCTCTGAAAACGGCCGATTCCGGTTACCTCACGCGCCGTCTTGTGGACGTGGCTCAGGATGTTATCGTGCGCAGCCTGGACTGTGGAACACTGCAGGGAGTTACGGTGGAAGATATGCGGGAAGATGAAGGGGATGTCATTGAGGAGTTGTCTGAACGGATCACCGGCCGTTTTTCCCTGGATGATATCCGCCATCCCGAGACAAAAGAGCTTATTGTCGGAGCGGATGAGTTAATTGATGAGGATATGGTGGCGCAGATCGACGCCGCGGGTATTAAGCAGGTCACCATCCGTTCCGTTCTGACCTGTAAATCCCGTTACGGCGTTTGCATAAAGTGTTACGGACGCAATCTGGCAACCGGACAGCCGATCGAAGTGGGTGAAACGGTTGGTATTATTGCCGCCCAGTCCATCGGTGAGCCGGGCACGCAGTTGACCATGCGCACGTTCCATACCGGAGGTGTCGCCGGTGATGATATCACCCAGGGCTTGCCCCGGGTGGAGGAGCTGTTTGAAGCCCGTAAACCCAAAGGACAATCATTGATCAGCGAAATTTCCGGCAGAGTGGAGTTGGGCGAGTCCCGCAGCAAGCGGGAGGTTAAAGTTTATTCGCCCCACGGCGAGATCAGGGCGTACCAGGTACCTTACGGTGCCCGCCTCAAGGTAAGGGACGGTAACGAGGTGGAAGCGGGTGAGGAGCTCACGGAGGGCTCCATCAATCCTCATGATCTGTTGAAGGTGCGGGGGATCCGTGGGGTTCAGCTTTACCTCCTGCAAGAGGTGCAGCGTGTCTACCGCTTGCAGGGCGTGGATATCAACGACAAGCATATCGAAGTAATGATCCGCCAGATGCTGAAAAAAGTGAAAATAGAAGACTCCGGGGATACAAGCCTGCTGCCAGGCAGCCTGGAAGACAGCTTCATGGTGGAGGAAGCAAACCGTAAGATTGTAGCCCAGGGTGGCAAAAAAGCAGTGGGCCGGCCGGTGCTGCTGGGGATTACCAAAGCCTCACTGGCCACTGATTCCTTCCTTTCCGCGGCGTCATTTCAGGAGACAACGCGGGTGCTTACCGATGCCTCCATTAAAGGAAAGATTGATCCGCTGCTTGGCTTGAAGGAGAATGTCATTATCGGCAAACTTATCCCCGCGGGGACTGGCATGTCCCGTTACCGTAATATCAGAGTAATACTGGAAGACGGCGCAGCGCTGCCATCACGTCGGCCTGCGGAGAAGTTAAAGCTCTACCCTATGGATTACCTGGATGATGACGAACTGACGGATGAGGAAATGGAAGACAACGGAGATCTGGATAATGGCGTCGAGGATGCGGCAGGGGCTTTTTCTAATGATCAAAATGAAGTGAGCTAAATCATTGACAATTAGTGCCGGCGGTGCTAAAATACCGGAGTGTGTTCTTTTCGCACCGGCCTTCGATGATTAAGAAACGGAGAAGGGGGAATAAGCTTACTTGGTGGAGGATCTGAAAGAAGCAAAACAGAAAGTGGCCGGGATGCGCCAGACTGTGCGGGCATTGGAAAACAGGCAGGCGCTGGCGGTTTATGCGGCCCGGGATGCGGAAACAAAAGTTGTAGCTCCTGTTTTGCGTCTGTGCGAGCAGCAAAATGTGCCGGTTTGGTATGTGGATAGCATGGATCAACTCGGCAAAGCCTGCAGTATTAAAGTGGGAGCTGCTGTTGCCGCTATCATAAAAAAATTATAGAAAACTCTACGAAAAAAGGAGGTGTTGCCGGTGCCCACAATTAATCAACTTGTTCGCAACAACAGGGTGAAGGTGACAAAAAAGTCCACTGCGCCGGCACTGGAAGGTTCTCCGCAGAAAAGGGGGGTTTGCACCAGGGTTTCCACTACCACACCGAAAAAACCCAACTCCGCTCTGCGCAAAATCGCCCGGGTGCGTTTGACAGGCGGTACGGAGATAACCGCATACATTCCGGGAATAGGGCATAACCTGCAGGAGCATTCCGTTGTATTGGTGCGGGGCGGACGGGTCAAAGATCTGCCCGGAGTGCGCTATCACCTGATCCGGGGCGCACTGGACGCCTCCGGTGTGGATAAGCGCAGGAGAGGGCGTTCCAAGTACGGCAGCAAGAGGCCGAAGAAATCTTAAGAGAGGAGGGTGCATCTTGCCGCGAAAAGGACCGGTGGCACACCGGGAGATAGGACCGGATGACGTTTATCACAGCGTTGTTGTAGCTCGTTTTGTCAACAAACTAATGTACGATGGCAAGAAAGGAGTTGCCCAATCTGTCTTTTACCGGGCCATGGAGATTATACGGGAAAAGACGAAAAAGGAGCCCTTGGAAGTATTTGAAGCGGCTATTCGCAATATTTCTCCTGTACTGGAGGTCAAACCCCGCCGGGTCGGCGGCGCTACCTACCAGGTACCGGTAGAGGTTAACCCTCGCCGCAAATTAATTCTGGCCATTCGCTGGCTGATCAGCACAGCACGCAAACGGAGCGAAAAAACAATGGACCAGCGCTTGGCTGCCGAAATTGTTGATGCTGCCGGCAACACCGGAGTCACCGTTAAAAAGAAGGAAGATACGCATAAAATGGCGGAATCGAACAAAGCCTTTGCCCATTATCGCTGGTAATGGCAATGGTTGCGATAAAAGAGGAGCGTAAGGTTTCTATGGACCTGGCAAAAACGAGAAATTTGGGGATTATTGCGCATATTGACGCCGGAAAGACTACCACCACGGAAAGGATCCTTTTTTATACGGGAAAAGTCCACAAGCTTGGTGAGGTTCATAACGGCACCGCAGTCATGGATTGGATGATTCAGGAGCAGGAGCGGGGTATTACCATTACCTCTGCGGCCACAACCTGTTACTGGAAAGGCGCGTGTGTAAATATTATAGACACACCCGGACACGTGGACTTTACTGTAGAGGTTGAACGTTCTCTGCGGGTGCTGGACGGAGCTGTAGGTGTATTCTGTGCCAAGTCGGGGGTGGAACCACAATCGGAAACGGTTTGGCGTCAGGCCGACAAATATGGCGTTCCCCGTATTGCCTATATTAATAAAATGGATATTGCCGGGGCCGACTTCTTTAATGTACTGCGCATGATGCGTTCCAAACTGAAGGCTGCTGTGCTGCCTATACAGCTGCCGATCGTTGTCGAGGAAAATATGGAGGGAATTATCGACCTGGTAAACAAAAAGGCGGTATATTTTCTTGATGAACTGGGCATGAACAACGAAGAACGGGAAATCCCCCCGAATATGCGCGAAATTGCGGAACGTTACTATGAGCGTATGCTTGAAGCTCTTGCGGAAGTGGATGAAGGGATTATGGAAAAATACCTGGAAGGTCAGGATATCGGTGCGGAGGATATTCGCCGTGCCTTACGTTATGCCGTCATTAATAATCTTTATGTACCTGTACTCTGCGGTTCTTCCTACCGCAATAAGGGCGTACAGCTGCTCCAGGATGCCATGGTGGACTATCTGCCCTCTCCGCTTGATATCCCTCCGGTTGAGGGGACGTTGCCTGACAGTGGAGAGACAACCTGCCGCGAAGCCGATGTAAATGCCCCCTTTGCAGCCATTGCTTTTAAAATTATGAACGACCCTTACGTAGGTAAGCTTTCTTTTATACGTATTTATTCCGGAAGCATCACCAGCGGTTCTTATATTTACAATTCCCGCAAAGGAACGAAAGAGCGGGTGGGCCGCATTTTACGTATGCATGCCAATCACCGGGAGGAGCTGCAGGGAGCGTCCGCCGGCGACATTGTCGCGCTGGTCGGCCTGAAAAAAACGACAACAGGGGATACGCTCTGCACAGAAAACGAGCCGATTATCCTGGAGACAATCAATTTTCCCGAACCGGTTATCTCTGTGGCCATTGAGCCTAAAACACGCAATGATCAGGATAAGATGAGCACATCCCTGCAAAAACTGGCGGAAGAGGATCCTACGTTTCAGGCATCCACTGACGCGGAAACGGGTCAGACCATTATTGCCGGTATGGGTGAACTGCACTTGGAGATTATTGTGGACCGGCTTCTGCGGGAGTTTAAAGTGGGAGCCAATGTGGGCCGGCCGCAGGTTTCATATAAAGAGACCATTATGAAACCTGCCAAGGCCGAAGGAAGATTCGTGCGTCAGTCGGGAGGACGGGGGCAGTACGGGCACGTGGTGCTGCAGCTGGAACCCCTGTCCCGTAACAGCGGCTTTGTCTTCGAAGACAAGGTGACCGGCGGCCGCATCCCCCGCGAGTTTATACCCGCTGTGGAAAAAGGCCTCCGGGAAGCCCTCTCAACCGGCGTGCTGGCCGGTTATCGTGTTATTGACTTTAAAGCCACTCTATTGGACGGTTCCTATCATGAAGTTGATTCATCCGAGATGGCCTTCGCCATCGCCGGGTCCCTGGCTTTTAAAAAAGCCATGTCCCAGGCTAATCCTGTACTCCTTGAGCCGATCATGAAGGTGGAGATTATCGTGCCCGAGGAATATATTGGTGAGGCTATTGGGGATATTAACTCGCGCCGGGGGAAGATTGAAGGAATCGAACCTAAAGGAGGCAGCCAGGTGATCAGGGGACTGGTCCCGCTATCCGAGATGTTTGGCTATGCCACCGATCTGCGTTCGCACACACAGGGACGGGGCACTTATGCCATGGAGTTTTCCCATTATGATCCCCTTCCTGCCAATATAGCGGATAAGATCGTCAGCCGGACTTTTGCATAATGATTACTGCTGCAAACGGGATGAAATATTATTAAGGAGGTAAATGTTATGGCCAAGAAGAAATTTGAGAGGACGAAGCCGCACGTTAATGTAGGTACGATTGGGCATGTGGATCATGGCAAGACGACCTTGACTTCGGCGATCACCTATTGTTTAGCGAGCAAGGGTTA
>Ga0136715_1000128_pt1 | contig 15166 bp, 14 predicted proteins | sample SedPBSmetaG_FD_104916 | JGI IMG/M metagenome (GOLD analysis project Ga0136715, IMG submission 104916) | Freshwater sediment bacterial and archeal communities from Indian Creek, Illinois, USA to study Microbial Dark Matter (Phase II) -... | ecosystem: Environmental > Aquatic > Freshwater > Creek...
GGTTCCCAGAGTCTTGAAGCTGGCCGGTTTTGAGCCGGATATCTATCTTGATATTCGTGATGGACCATGATTACCATAAATTAACTACAAAATATTTGTGCAGTAGGGTGTTGAATGCCCGCTTCACCGATGGAACCGATAAGAATAAGGTCCATACCCCGCTCTGCAGCCAGGCGTTTAATCTCTTCCGCCGGCGCGCCGGTGGGCACCTCTACCTTGACACGCAGCCCTTCCCGCTCCAGTTCCGCTTTTTTGCCGCTGACTTTTTCCAGAAATAATCTTTGCACAGGGTGAATGCCGTTTTCCGCTCCCAGCTCCACCCTGATGGCATGGACGAGGAGCAGTTCTTGCAATCCCAGTTGGCGCAGGTCTGTCAGGGAGTTAAAAAGCTCCATTGACGGTCCGGAGAAATCGAGGGCGATCAGTACTTTTTTGAACATCTACCGCTCACGTCCTTGACATTTTCCTTGATAATTGTATTTTCTATTTCGACGGTGCGGTTAAGAAATCCTACACATTAAGGAATCCTGCCAATTTATTTTCGCACCCGGATATTATACAATGTAATATATAATGAACACCGATTTTCGCACTGAAGGAGTGAGGTATTTGTTCGATGTGCATGTTCACCTGTTTCCCCCGGAAGTAACTTGTTATATTGAACGCTATACCGCAGCCGACCCCTTTCTGCGGCAGATCTGCAGCAGCAAGGGCCACAAATATGCTACAGTGGAAGACCTCCTGCAGGAGATGGAGCGTTGCGGTGTAGAGATAACGGCGGCAAGCGGTTTTGCCGCGAAAGACCAGGGTCTGTGCCGCCTGATGAACGATTATGTGCTGGAGGCGGCCCGCCGTTATCCCGGCCGCTTGCTGGCCATGGCCGTGGTGTCGCCGTCGCAGCCCGGCTTGGAGCAGGAAATAAGGCGTGCCGTTGAAGGGGGAGCCGTTGGGGTAGGGGAGCTTTTCCCCTGGGGGCAGGGCTTTCCCTTGGATGGAAAAGGGGCCGCCCGTCTGGCGGGGCTCTGCCGGGAGGGGCGGCTGCCCCTGCTCCTGCATGTAAATGAAATTGTGGGACATCAGTATGCCGGTAAGGGAGATATCTCCATTAAAGAAGCAGCTCTTTTTGCCGCAGACCACGGAGAGCAGGACATTATTTTCGCCCACTGGGGGGGCGGCCTTTTGTTTTATGAGCTGATGCCCGAACTACGCCGACAATTACAGCGCGTCTACTACGATACAGCAGCGGGCCCCTTTTTGTATGATCCCAAAATCTATCGCGTGATCCGTGAAATCGGCGCTTTATCCCGGGTCCTACTGGGCAGTGATTATCCCCTTATTTCTCCGCTGCGCTACCGGCGCCAAATGGAGCAGGCAGGTCTTACCCCCGGGGAGATAGAGCTGATCTGCGGCAAAAATGCCCGCAAATTATTTTTCCGTACCGAGCAGCATATGCATACTGATTAATTTCATCATATCGGTGCGGCTCAGTATACCGACAAGCCCTTCATTTTCCACCACCAAAACCCTGCCGATATTACCGGCAGCCATCTGCATCATTATCTCCACCGCTTCCCGTTCCGGTGAAACTAGCACCAGGTCCTCCTTACCGGACATAATTTCGCCCACCGTGGTATTTGGCCACCGGCCCGTTTCCACATCGCGCAACTGGTTAAGGGTGATCATGCCGAGCAGTCTGTGGTTATCTGTAACGGGGAAGGCGCCGTATTTATGACGGTAAAAATATTCGACCAACCGGTCCAGAGTGAGATCTGGGGGAACGGATTGCACATTGCCGCTCATGATCTGCCTTACCGCGATGCCTTTGAAAGTCTGATGAAACACAAGCTGAGCGTAGCTGGCCTGGCCGGACTGATAGAGCAGCCAGCCCAGGAAGATATACCAAAGCCCCCAGATTAATGAAACCTGGAAGAGATAAAGGAAGCCAAGGCCGATGATCAGAAAGGCAAAGATACTGCCGATGCTGACGGCGATGCGGGTCGCCCGCAACATGCTTTTGAAGTAATGCCAGAGTGCGGCCCGCAGCACCCTTCCACCGTCCAGTGGAAAGGCCGGGATGAGATTAATCAACCCCACAATCAAGTTAAGGCGTGCCAGGAAGAAGATGACCTGGCTGATAGCAAGGCCGGGAGGAAGCAGGCGAAAGAGCAGGAAAAACAGCAGTGCCAGCACCAGGCTGGTGGCCGGGCCAACTAGGGCAATCTTGAGCTCTACCGCGGGGAGGTGAGGTTCTTTTTCCATCTGGGCTACCCCGCCAAAGATGAAGAGGGTTATTTTTTTAATGGGGATGCCTTCCCTGATCGCCACCAGGGAATGGGCCAGTTCATGGAGCAGCACGGAGACAAAAATGAAAATAGTGGTAATGATACCCATTGACCAGTAGGTTGCCGCCGTAAAACCAGGGATAATAGCGGGGAAATATTCCCTTGCCAGGGTAAAGCTGAAAAGAGCAAAAACAAGCAGCCAGCTAATATTAATTTCCACATCAATGCCGAATAGGCGGGTCAAGCGGAAAGATCCACCCATACCATCCATCCTTTCTTTTTCCTGAAGTGTTTAAACCATGTATTTCGCGATTTTTAGTATATTTCCTGCTTATAAACTTGGCGCACGGCGTTTTTTTCAGAAAATACCTTCTGTAATCCCTTCTTTTCTGGTATAATAATTAAAAAACTGAAAGGAGCTGTTATGGAAAAAAACAGCATTGCCAAGCCCGGGTATCCTTATATAATCGCTGCAGCGGTACTGGGTGCTGTTTCGATGGTAATAGAACCGTGGCTTTCCCTGCTTTTTTTCACGCTGGTTCTTTTTTTTGCTTTCTTTTTCCGTGATCCGGTGCGCCGGCCACCGCTGCTGCGGGATACTGTTTTATCCCCGGCTGACGGGCGTATCCTGAAGATTGAAAAAAAATACGAGCCTGATTTTATGAAAGAAGAAGCATGGAAGATCAGCATTTTCCTTTCGGTTTTTGATGTGCATATCAACCGCTCACCGTACGGCGGCTCGATTCTTTACAGTCGTTATATCCCGGGAAAATTTAAGGCGGCATTCCGGGAAGATGTTTCCCTTCACAACGAACGGAACCTCATCGGCCTGCAGACCGAGCATGGCAAAATGCTTGTGGTCCAGGTGGCCGGCATGCTGGCACGCCGGATCATCTGCTGGGTTAAGACCGGTGATACGGTGGAACGGGGAGCGCGGATCGGCATGATCCTCTTCGGCTCCTGTACGGAACTATACCTGCCTTTACATGTCCACGTTAAAGTAAAAAAGGGTGAGCGTGTACGTGGTGGAGAAACGATTATGGGGGAAATAGTTAAATAAAATGTATAAAAACATTCCTAATTTATTAACCATGGGGAATCTAACGCTTGGCGTACTGGCTCTTATTTATACGCTGGAAGGCCGTTACTACACAGCTATTTCGCTGGTTTTCATCGCCATGCTGCTTGACGGTCTGGACGGTAAGCTGGCGTCGCGTCTTAAGGCCGGGAGCGACCTGGGTAAGCAGCTGGATTCCCTTGCCGATCTTGTTTCTTTTGGAGTAGCCCCCGCAGTGCTGTTGTACAGCATATTCCTGCATCAATTTGCCCTTGGGGGGGTGTTGCTTACACTGCTTTTCCCTTTGGCGGGAGCGTACAGGCTGGCCCGTTTTAATCTATGCAAGGAACAAGAGATGGTTTTTCATGGGCTGCCCATTACCATTGCCGGGGGAGCGCTGGTCTCCCTGGGATTTTATGAGGATATTCTGCTGGGCTGGCCCATTATTTCCCTGACCCTGCTGCTGGCATTATTAATGGTAAGCCGCATCCCTTATCCTGCGTTGAAGGGGAGCCATCATGAAGTCAGCTTTCCTGTTTTTATACTTTTTTACGGAGCGGTTGTTGCCTTTATCATCCTTTTATTAAGCTGGCGCGAGGCCATTTTTTGCCTGTTATTTCTCTACGTTGCCACCGGTCCCCTTTTTTCCCTTTACCGCCTTGTGGGCAGGCTCTGGCGCCGGCGGGAGAGACGTTTTGCCGAGCTTCCCTGAACAAACAGGAGCCGGTAATAATCCATATTAATTTGAGGTATATAAAATGGTTACACAAGAAAAAAACAGTTTTGAGAAAATATATAGTCCCATTATCAGCGAATCCTGGAGACGCTGTACTTTAAATAATGTTAACAGCGGAGAACCAAGGGAGCAGTGTCTTTCGGAAAAGGATTTTAGGCAAATACAAGAAGAATATACAAACCTTATCGAAATAGCGTCACCTTTTATGGAAAACCTCTACGGCTTTGTCAAAGGATCCAGCTTTGTTGTGGTATTGCTCAATAAAGAATGCTATATTTTAGAGATCGTTGGCGATAAAGAAGTTTTAGACAAATTTCCCATGCTGCGCAGGGGCGAAAACTGGAATGAAGAGCTGAAGGGTACGAATGCCATGGGAACGGTCTGTATTGAAAAAAAACCGCTGCAGGTCCATGCCGGCGAACATTTTTGCAACCAGTTCAAAACGATGACCTGCTCCGCTTCCCCTATTTTTGATATGTATGGCAATTTTATCGGAGTATTGGATATGACCGGGGATTACAGAAAAACACACGCACATACGCTGGGGATGGTTGTGGCAGCGGTGCAGGCCATAGAACATCAACTCCAATTGGAGCATGCCACGCGGGAGGTCCTGTATTACAATCAAAAGCTGAACGCTGTTTTGGAGTCAATGTCCGATGGGGTTTTTTCTTTTGACAGGGAAGGCAGGATTACTTTATTAAATCAAGTGGCCAAGGATATTGTCGGCGGAAGCAACATATCCGAATTTGTCGAAAAATTGTTTCAAGAGAAAAATGTTTATAACAATATTATCAAGAATGGACAAGCTATTCATGACCAGGAAGTTTTTATGAATTTTCAAAAAAAAGTTGTCCATTTTTTCATCTCCGGCATGCCTTTAAAAGATAAAAGCGGGTATATTCGGGGCGGTGTGATGACGTTAAAAGAAATAAAAAAAGTGCACAAGTTAGTAACCCATCTCGCCGGAGCACAAGCCCGTTTTACGTTTGACGATATTGTTGGCGCCGATTCTGTTTTAAATGAAGTGGTTGTCTTTGCTAAAAAAGTGGCCCGGGTGGATGCTACTATTTTGCTGGAAGGAGAAAGCGGTACCGGCAAAGAGATGTTTGCCCAGTCCATACATAATGGAAGCCTTTATCGGCATGGGCCGTTTGTTGCATTAAACTGCGGCGCCATTCCCCGTGATTTAATTGAAAGCGAGCTGTTCGGCTACGAAGAAGGGTCATTTACCGGAGCTAAAAAGGGAGGCAGGCCTGGAAAATTTGAGCTGGCCAACGGAGGCACAATTTTTTTGGATGAAATAGCCACTATGCCTTTTGAAACGCAGGTCTCTTTGTTAAGAGTTTTACAGGAAAAACAATTTATGCGTGTGGGAGGCAATAAAACAATCAATGTAAACTGCAGAATTATTGCCGCCACCAATAAAGATCTCTCCCTGGAGGTCAAGAAAGGTAATTTCAGGGAAGATCTCTATTTCAGACTGGATGTGATCCCCATAGCCCTGCCTCCGCTTAGGAAGTGGGGCAGAGAGGGCATTATTTCTTTAATAAACCATTTTATCGATAAGCTTTCACAAAAAATGCCGGAAAAAAACAAAATGATTTTATCCGAAGAAGCAATGGAAGCATTGATCAGTTATGCATGGCCGGGAAATATTCGTGAATTGAGCAATACAATTGAGCGTGCCGTCTATTTTTCGGAAAGCAATTACATTAAAAAAGAACACCTGCCCGACGAGAAGTTTAAAAAACAACCGTTGCGTAATGTTTCCGGTATATCCCTAAAGAATATGGAAAAAAAGATGATCGAAGAGACTTTGGAAGATCTGGGGGGTAATATTAAGCGGGCTGCGGAAGTATTAGGCATTACGCGGGCCACACTCTATCGCAAAATGAAAGAATTGAATTTAAAGTAAAAAGTTTCCGTTATTATTTTTAAACATGTATTATTTTTAAACATGTATTTTTGCCCTGGATTCGCCGCACTGCCCATCCGGACATTTTTTTTGTTGAACCCCAGGCTGAAATCCCAACAAGACATTTCACACCCTGCCCATCCATCCCGATCTGGATATTGGCATCAATCTTGCAAATATTATTTACAGAAGCATGGAGGAGTTGGCGATATGCCTGAATATCTTTTTATTACCGGAAAACTTGCAGCGGCAGCTCTTCGCAAAACCTTAGAGACCCTTCGGCTGGATGGGGGTTACGCAATAAAGGTTCTTGAGGGTAAAGTGGCGGCGCTGATGAATACAGCGTATATTGCTTCCTTTCTCAACAGTGATATTGATGCCGGGAAGATTGTCATACCGGGTTTATGCAAAGGTGAGATTGAGGTTATTGAAAAGAAAACCGGACGAAAAGTTATGCAAGGGCCAAAAGACTTGAAAGATCTGCCCGCATACTTTGGCCGGGAAGGTTTAAGGGAAATTGAGACTGCCCCGGGGATGAAGATCCTTGCGGAGATCGTCGATGCATCCCGCTTATCCGTGGAACAGGCGCTGGAGCGGGCCCGTTATTACAGGATGAATGGCGCCGATTATATCGACATAGGGACGCATTTGGACGGAAGCTTCCCTCACCTTGCAGAAATGGTGAAGGCGTTAAAGGGTGAGGGCTTTTTGGTCAGCATTGACAGTTTTTCACCTGATGATATTCTTGTTGCGGCTTCGGCCGGTGCCGATATGGTGCTTAGCGTTAATTCTGCAAATATGCATCTGGTAAGGGATTTGCAATGCAAAATTGTTGTTGTCCCTGATGACGAATACAGCCTTGATTCCCTTTACCGGAATGTGGGAGCGGTGCGCTCCATGAATAAGGAATACATTATTGATGCCATTCTTCCGCCTTTGAATTTTGGTCTGGCCGAGGCTGTTTCCCGTTATGTTGAGGTGCGCAGGGATTTTCCCGAAGCTCCCATGCTTATGGGTATTGCCAACGTTACCGAACTGATCGATGCCGATTCCACAGGTGTAAATGCGCTGCTGACGGGAATTGCCGCTGAACTGAAGATTGACTATGTTCTTGCCACGGAATATGGGGTGCGGACACGTGGTTCTGTGCAGGAGATAAACATTGCCAGGATGCTCATGCATATTGCCAGGGAAAGGGCGGTGCTGCCGAAGCATATTGATTATTCCCTCTTGACGATCAAGGATCCGCTGCTGAACTTCTACAGCGAAGAGGAGCTGCGGGAGATGCAGGGTATGCTCGGCGACCACAGTTTTCGCATTTTCACCGACGATACCTTTATCTATATATTTAACGCCCATCTTTTTTTGAAAGGAAAAGACGCGCAAGGTTTGTTCGATGCTTTGCAGATCCAGGATCCCGGGCACGCCTTTTATCTGGGCGGTGAGCTGTATAAGGCGCAGCAGGCAATTAGGCTGGGTAAAAAATATATCCAGGACAACGAGCTGGACTGGGGTTACTTGAGTGGGCATGAACAAAGACTGAAAACGGAAAGGATGGTGCAATATGAAAAAGATCCTGCTGCATCTGGAAAAGGACGCCAAGACAAGTGCGTTTGACCAAATCACCGCATACGATGCCGGTGTGGATATGGTCATTCCTTACGGGGGTGTACTGCCGGAAGATGTGGAAAGTCTCGTTTATGGGGCAATATTTACACGCGGGGCAGACAAGCTGAAAAACACTGCTATCTTTGTCGGAGGAACAAATGTGGCGGAGGCCGAGGAGCTCTTTGAACGGGTAGGGAAGACTTTTTTTGCTTCCTTCAGGGTATCGGTAATGTTCGATGCCAACGGCAGCAATACGACCGCAGCGGCTGCCGTGGTGAAGATTCTCCGCGTGCTTGGATCGCCCGCCGGGCAAAAAGCAGTGGTGCTGGCAGGCACAGGCCCTGTGGGGACGCGGGCCGCCGTATTGCTGGCAAGAGAGGGTTGCCGGACCTTTTTGTCCTCCCGCTCTTTCTCCCGGGCGGAAGATACGTGCCGCCGTATCAAGGAGCGCTTTGGCATGGATGTTGCGCCGATGGAAGTGAAAGACGACGCGGACTGCCGCAAAGCTATGGATGGTACCCAAATGGTTTTCTGTAGCGGCAAACCAGGCGTCCTGTTGCTTAAAAAAGAGATCTGGAGTACTATGCCTGCGTTGAAGGTGATAGCTGATGTCAATGCCGTCGAGCCGCCAGGTGTGGAGGGAACCAAGGCTACGGACAACGGCAAGGACAGGGAGGGTAAAATCGTCTTTGGCGCCCTGGGGATTGGCAATTTTAAAATGAAGGTACACAAAGGGGCCATTGCCGGATTATTTGAAAGAAATGACCAAATTATGGATGTCTTTTCCATCTTTGAGCTGGCAAAAAATATTCAGGATTAGCAGATGAAATACCTGCTAAGTGGTTTTAACACCAGAGCGGCTGCAGAATCAGGCGTAAAAAGCGGCTATGAGATCGTTTCCCTGGATTGTTTTGGCGATGTGGATCATGGCCTCTGCTGCCGGCTGGAAGAGTATGTGGATAACAATAATGCTCCTTATCAGGAAACACTGTTTAAGCAAATAGGCCGTTTGCTGCGGCAGGAACATTTTAACGGAATCATCTGTGAGTCCGGCTTTGAGAACCGTCCTGACCTCGTAAAAAAGCTGTACCGTTTTGGTGTGCCGGTGTTGGGTAATCAACCTGTTGCTATTTCCCGCTTGCGTAATTTCCCCAAACTTTCCCGGAAACTTGTTGCGGCCGGATTTCAAGCGCCGTTAACCTTCGCGGGAGGTGAAGCCGTTTATTTAAAGGGGAAAAACACAGTTGAGCAGAGGCGCTGGTTGAAAAAACCTATACAGAGCGGCGGGGGATGGGGTATTGACTTCGTGCGTGACGGAACACGGATTGCCGCTGACTTTGCGTTGCAGGAATATATTGGGGGCCTGCCCTGTTCCTTTGCCTTCCTTGCCAGCGGGAGCAGAAGCATGTTATTGGGGGTTGCGGAGCAGCTTATCGGCACGGCAAAAGAAAACCAGCGCCTTTTTGGTTACAGGGGGAATATCTTTCCGCTGATGTTGCCGGTGCGTGCCGATCAAGAACGTGTCTGCCATGCGGCGGCGGGTATCGCCCATTGGTTGACCACAACCTACGGGTTAATCGGGTTACACGGGGTGGACTTTATCCATGACGGCGAAAAATGCTGGGTTGTGGAGGTAAACCCCCGGTATAGCGCATCCATGGAGCTGATGGAGCTTGCCGGGGGATTGCCGATGTTAAAGCTCCATATTGAGGCTTGCCAGGGGATTATGCCGCGGGAGGACAAGGATGCTTTGGCAGCCTGGTCTGCTGATACCGCTTGTTACGGAAAGTTGATCCTCTATGCTGACCGTGATCTGGAGATAATGGGCCATGACGCGGGTGTGGCAGAATGGATTTGGGCGCTGCGGCGCCTGGGAATCAGGGATATTTCAAAACCAGGGACCTTTATTCCGCGGGGCGCTCCCTTGGTCACGTTGATTGCTTCCGGCAAAGACCGGAGCGCATGCCTGCATAAGCTGGATCAACAGGCACAGGATGTGTTGCTGAATCGTACTCCACTCAAGATCAAGCGGTTTGTGCAATAATTAAGCGCGGGTGGTGTTGAAGTTGTTGGAGCTAACATTAATTACCGGCCGGACACGCCAGCAGGGTCTGGGTCTGGAAGAGGGCAGGTTTGAGCAAGCCTACAGGGAAGAAGTATGCAGAGTGGAGCTTTCCCCGCAGGACCTGGCCCGGCTTGGTGTGGATGAAGGTGATGCGGTATTGCTACAAACGGAACACGGCAGCATGAGCGGAACAGCCTGGAAAAATGACGGCTTGCCGGAAGGGCTGGTTTTTGTCCCTTTTGGCCCACCGGTCAATAGTTTGGTTGGCGGGGATACGCATGGTGTGGGTATGCCTGAATTCAAGGGGATCACAGTAAAGGTTACCCGCCAATAGGCTGCCGTTTAAGCTGATAACTCTAATAGTGGAGAAAGGAATAGAAAAAGAGATGATCTTCGATGATGTTGTCTGTACATTTTGCGGCTGCCTTTGTGATGACCTTCAGGCTACGGTGGAGGAAGATAAAATAACAAATTTGGCACATGCCTGTGTGCTAGGTAAGGGTTATATAATGGCGGCTCAGCGGCAATCGGAGAAGCCCAGGCTAAAGGGGAAGGATGTCTCCCTGGATGTGGCGCTGGACGCCGCAGCGGCAATATTGCACAGGTCGCTTCATCCGCTGATCTATGGGTTAAGCAGCACAACCTGTGAGGCCCAAGCCAAGGCTGTGGAGCTGGCCGAGCTGCTGGGAGCGAGCATCGACAGCACAGCTTCAGTTTGCCATTCCCCAAGCGACCTGGCCAGGCAGCTCTCCGGCCTGTCAAGCTGCAGCCTGGGGGAGGTCAAAAACAGGGCCGATCTGGTTATCTACTGGGGCTGCAACCCCGCGGAAACCCATCTGCGGCACGCCACCAGATATGCGCTGATGCCGCATGGGATGTTTGTGCCGCGCGGGCGTCAGGATCGCAGAGTCATTGTTGTCGATGTGCGCAGGACACAGACAGCAAAAATGGCCGATCTTTTTATCCCCGTGCAGCCTGGTTATGATTTTGAGTGCCTTCAGGTTATGCGTGCCTTACTGCACGGTGAAGCGCCGGAGCAGGAAATAATCGGCGGAGTGGAGCTGGAAACGTTGAAAACGTTGCTCCAGGAGATGAAATCCTGCCGTTATGGGGTTATTTTTTTCGGCATTGGGCTGACCATGAGCAGCGGTGACTATAATAATGTGGTTGCAGCCATAGAACTGGTCCGCCAGTTAAATGCTTATACAAGATTTGCCATCATGCCGATGCGCGGACATGGTAATGTGGCTGGAGCGGAACAGACGCTAAGCCGGCTGACCGGCTTCCCTTTTGCCGTAAATTTCAGCAGAGGCTATCCCCGTTACGGCCCGGGTGAATTCACCGCCGTTGACCTGCTGGTGCGGGAAGAGGTGGACGCTGCCCTGGTCATTGCTTCCGATCCGCTTGCCCATTTACCCTTCGAGGCGGCGAAGTGGCTGCAACAGGTTCCGCTTGTCGTGCTCGATGTCCATGAAAATTATACATCCCGTCAGGCAGAGGTGTTCATACCTGTTGCTCCCTGCGGCGTTGCGGCGGAAGGCACTGCCTATCGTATGGATAATATCCCCTTGCGTTTGAAGAAAATTATCCCTTCCCTTAATCAAGCTGATGAAGAGCTGCTGGCGTCGCTGAAGGAGAGGATCAGATGTTTAAAATAATCAATGGTGCGGTATATGATCCGGCAAATGGCATCGATGGTCTGATTAAAACAATTTATGTACAGGAAGGCAAGGTTGTGGCAGAGCCCCTGGATGATGCCCCGATCATCGATGCGGCTGGTTTGGTGGTCATGCCTGGCGGCATCGATCTGCATACCCACATCGCCGGCCCCAAGGTAAACATGGGCAGGCAGATGTGCCCGGAAAATCACTACGGGGGGATACATAAGGCCGGTAGAGTGATGCGCTCGGGAAACGGGGTGGTTGTGCCGACGACACACCTGACCGGCTATCGCTATTCCCTGATGGGGTATACTACGGTTTTCGATCCGGCAACACCACCCTTAAAAGCGCGGCACGTCCTAGAAGAACTGCGGGACATACCCGGTCTGGATAAGGGGTTTTATGTCCTTATCGGAAATAACCATTTTGTGCTTAAATTTATTAAAGAAAAGAATTTTCCCGCGTTAAAAAACTACCTGGCCTGGCTGCTGGAGATGACCAAGGGGTTTGCTTATAAGATCGTCAACCCGGGCGGCCTGGTAAACTGGAAAAGTGGCGGTAACACCCTGCTCCTTGACGATCAGGTTGACGGGTATGGGGTTACTCCCCGCGAAATTATCGCTGCCGCGGTGCAAGCCAATGAAGAGCTTGGGATCCCCCATCCTATCCACCTGCACTGCAACAGCGTGGGTCTGCCCGGAAATTTCCGTGTTACCCTGGACACAATGGGGACAATTGAAGGTCAGAGGATACATCTTACACATCTGCAGTTCCACAGCTACGGTGCCACACGTAAAGGCGGCATAACCTCAGAGGCCCTTCAACTAGCGGAATATATTAATGCCCATCAAAATATCACCACCGATGCCGGTCAGATTGTCTTTGGCCCTGCCATTACCATGTCGGCGGATGGGCCGCTGGAATATTCTCTTGCCAAAATGGCGAAAACGAAGTGGAGCAATTACGACGTGGAGATGGAATCCAGCTCGGGAGTGGTTCCCCTCACATACAAGGAAAAAAACCCGGCAAACGGGGTGCAGTGGGCTATCGGGCTGGAGCTGTTGCTGTTGATCAAAAACCCCTGGCAGATCTTTTTGACCACGGACCATCCCAACGGAGGCCCCTTCACCGCCTATCCATCGATTATTAAACTTTTAATGGATAAAGACCACAGGGATGAATGCCTTGCCCGTTTGCATAAGCAGACCCCTGCACGCACCATCCTGGCAGGGATAACCCGTGAATATACCCTGGGAGAAATTGCGGTGGTCACCAGAGCCGGTCCGGCCCGCATACTGGGTTTGAAAAATAAAGGCCACTTAGGGGCAGGGGCGGATGCGGATATTGCCATCTACAGAGATACGGCGGATCGGGAGAAGATGTTTGCGGCGCCGGAGTATGTATTTAAAGATGGGGAGCTGATCGTGCATAAGGGGGTGCTTTTGCAGGAGAAAGCAGGGCGTTTATTCCGTGTGGCGCCGGCGTGGGAGAGGGATTTTCCACAAACGCTGAAGGCGGATTTTGAACGGTACTATACTATTTCCATGAGCAATTATGAAGTTGAGGAGGCATACCTGCTTCTCTGCGAGGTGGTTCCATGTTTATAAATGATGTGGAGATCGAAGACACTTATGCTGAAGCGTTTCGCATGTATGCGGCGCGGTTGGTGATTACTTCGGATACGGAGGCGTGGGCTCTGACCACAGCCCGGGTGGCTGTCGGTTTTTCCACCTCCGTGATCGGCTGCGGCTGCGAAGCAGGCATAGAGGGGATTGTTGGCGATACCCCCGATGGCCGCCCCGGTGTTTCCTGCCTCTTTTTTGCCGTATCCAGGGAAGAGCTGGAAAAACAGCTTTTGCGCCGCGTCGGCCAGGGTGTGATGACAGCACCCATGAGCGCCTGTTTTAATGGGCTCGAAGCGGAAAAGCACTGTAAAATCGGCGGGAAGCTGCGCTTTTTTGGTGACGGTTATCAGATCAGCAAATTAATTAATCAGCGGAGATTTTGGCGCATCCCGGTGATGGACGGCGAATTTGTGGTGGAGGAGACTTTTGGCGTACAGCAGGCGGTGGGTGGGGGAAACTTTATCTTGCTGGGTGAAAATACGGCCGTAACATTAAAGGCGGCGGAAGCAGCGGTTGAAGCCATTTCGGGGATGAATGGGGTCATTCTTCCTTTCCCTGGGGGCATCGTGCGCAGCGGCAGCAAGGTGGGATCGAAATACAAGTTTTTGCCGGCTTCTTCCAATACTGCCTACTGTCCGACCTTGCGCGGCCAAACAAGTTCGGCCCTTCCTCCCGGAGTCAACTCTGTGCTGGAGATAGTAATTAATGGCCTGGATGTGGAGAAAGTGGAAACAGCGATGCAAAAGGGCATTGCGGCGGCGGCCATGCCCGGCGTGATGAAGATTACGGCCGGCAACTATGGCGGGAATCTCGGTAAGTATAAATTGTATCTGCACAAGATAATGGGGTGAACGGGTTGAACAGAATCGTCCTCACTTTAAAAGAAAAACTTGCCGTGCCCCTGGAGGCCGGGGAGAGCTTGCAGCCTTCTTTGCTGAATGGTCTTTCAACCGCGCAGATAAGTGCCATGCCGGTCCTATACGGCCGTCAGGATCGGCAAATCGGTGATTTTTTTGAGGTGGAGAGAAAGCAGGAGCCCACCTGTGATCTGCCTTCTGCGAATTCTTTTGTAGATGCGTCTTTCCAGGATGAGGATCTGGCTGCGGGTATTTTGGAGTTGTCAGGCGATCTTGGCAAAGTCAAAGGTTTGGGTTTGAAGATGCAAAAAGGGATTATCATTGTCAATGGGGATGCGGGGATGCACCTGGGCGCTTTTATGTCCGGCGGCTGCATCATTGTCCGCGGCAACAGCGCTTCCTGGACCGGTGCCCACCTCTCCGGAGGAACTATTTTTATTCTCGGCAATGTTGGGCATTTTACGGGAAGCGCTTACTGGGGCTGCAAGGCGGGGATGACGGGGGGAATGATTGTTGTGCACGGCTCCGCAGGTGATATGACCGCCCGTTTGATGCGCAGGGGTATCCTGATCATCCGCGGCAACGCAGGTGATTTCACCGGTTCAGAGATGATTGCCGGAACAGTGATTGTGGAGAAAGAAACGGGCCGGCGCGCCGGCGCGCAGATGAAGCGCGGCACCCTGATCTTATCAACCCCGCCGGAGTTACTGCCTACCTTCCGCTACAACTGCCTGATCAGGCCGACTTTTATGCATATTTTATGGCGCAGTTTGCATGATCGCCGCATCGAAGCAGGCTTTTTGTATGATAATTCCCTTTTCCTCCGTTATAGTGGTGATACGGCGGTATGCGGCAAGGGTGAAATATTTATACGCTGCAAAGAATAGCTTATTCGCTAAGGAGGTCAAGAGTGTGCGAATATGGGTTAAAACCCCTGCCCGCTTGCACCTCGGTCAGATCGACCTTAACGGGGATCTTGGCCGAAAATTTGGCGGTATCGGCGTGGCGATCGAAGGCGCTGCGGTTGAGTTGATTGCAGGCAGAGCGGAAGATCTGCGAATCAGCGGCGTGAAAGGCGCGCTGAAAACAACCGCAACAACGTGGTGCCGTCAGTACTTGCAGTACCTGCGGCTAGAAGGTGGCGCACATATCCAGGTAAAGCAGACCATACATCCGCATATCGGTCTTGGTTCGGGAACGCAGCTCTCTTTGGCGTTGGCTTTTGCTCTTGCCTGCCTTTACCGGAAAAAAATACCCCTTAGAGAGCTGGCACAGGTGGCCGACCGCGCCGGCAGCCGCTCCGGTATAGGCGCAGCTGTTTTTCAGCATGGGGGCTTTGTAATGGACGGCGGAATGA
>Ga0136715_1000129_pt1 | contig 14888 bp, 11 predicted proteins | sample SedPBSmetaG_FD_104916 | JGI IMG/M metagenome (GOLD analysis project Ga0136715, IMG submission 104916) | Freshwater sediment bacterial and archeal communities from Indian Creek, Illinois, USA to study Microbial Dark Matter (Phase II) -... | ecosystem: Environmental > Aquatic > Freshwater > Creek...
CAACGGGCGGTGGCGGCACAGGCCGAAGCCGCGGTATGGGCACCCTAGGCATGATATCTAGTCCGGGGGGTGGGAGCGTATATACGGCATAAACTAAAGCTGATATGGGTGTAAAATCAACAAGCTCCAAATCTATCAGCTGGGCATAGACAAAATAAATAATACCGTACACAACGCCGTATACGGTATCTGGAAGCCCATAAACAAGCCTGGTCACACCATGGTCGGGGAGGACTCCCCTGATCAACGCAGCGATTGCGGCAATTGTATCGGTATATGCCTGTTCAGTACCAATAATTATCCTATACCCAACATGTGTCTCTGCCGCTGTCGGTATCCTCTGTTCAACAGGAATAGGAACGGACGCCTCGGCAGGCGCTGGTGCGAAAGCCCCGGCTATCATGGAAAGGAGGAGAGCAAGCATAACTATCAGGCAGATATTCCCTGCGATGTAGCGGTTGCGATGATTAATAGTAAATAGCATCTTCTCTTCACCTCCTTTCTTGGCAATTTTGTGATAAAATACTACATTTCCTATTTTAGCGCAAAGAAAAGGTTATGGCAAGAGAAAAGGCGCATGATAAGCAAATTTATTTTAGTTCAAGACGGGCGGGCACAAAAGACCCGCCCCTACAGGACACGATGTTCCGGAAGATCGTGTCAGGCTATTTTCATCCATAAACCACCGTACGGCAATTTCCCGGAAGGCTTCGTAACATAGGGGCGAATAATCATTCGCGCCCCTACCTGCCTACTTATCTGGCCTGCCGGCAATCGGGACACCGTCCTTGCAGGGCAAAGGTGTGCCCGATCAGGTCAAAACCCTGTCTTACGGCCTGTTCACTGTAACCCTGCAAGTCGGGGCAATATTCAATGCATACAACTTTTTCACAATCAACACAGATCAGGTGATGATGATGGCAAAGGCCGACGGCAAGCTCATAAACTGAACCGGAGGGCAGATCGATCTGGTGGACCAGCCCGACATCATACAGCAGGCGCAAATTACGGTACACAGTGTCCATGCTGACAGCGGGAAGCTCCTCACAAATTTTCCGGTGAATTTCCCGGGCAGCCAGGCGGCAGTCGGCTTGGCGCAGCACTTCAATAATCTTCAGTCGTTGGGATGTTAGTTTGTACCCTTTCTTCTTCAGGGTGTCGGGATAGTTGGTTTTTGGCAAGCAGCCTTCCTCCTCTGGTAAAAATCTTTCTATAGCCGGCAGCCAGCGCAAATAATACTACGGCAATAAGCACGATGCTGCCGCCCGGGGCCAGGTTGGCATGGTATGAAACAAACAGCCCGCACAGGACAGCGAACACCGCAAAGACGTAAGCAAAAATGGCGGTGGTACGGAAGCTCCTGCCCACCTGCAGCGCAGCCGCTACCGGAAGTGTGATCAATGACGAAACGAGCAGAATGCCGACGACGCGCATGGATACGGATATGGTCAAAGCGGTGGCTACCACAAACAACGTATTAACCAGATCAACGGCAACCCCTGACGAGCGGGCTGCCTCTTCATCAAAAGCGATAAAAAACAACTCTTTTTGAAAAAGCAACGCAAAGAGCACCACCAGCAAACCCACCGCCGCCACCAGCCACAGGTCCTGCGCACTGATGGCAATAACACTGCCAAACAAATAAGAGTGCAGGTCAACATTAAAAGCCCTGCTCAGGCCGATCAGCACAACGGCCAGGCTTAGCCCGGCGGAGATAATAATCGCAATGGCCAGGTCGGTAAAAACACGGTAGCTGCGCCGCAGCGTTTCCAGTGCGGCGGCAGCGCCCAACGACACACCAAGGGCTGTGGCAAGCGGATATACACCGGTAAAGATGCCAAGCGCCACGCCGGCCAGCGAAACATGGGCAAACATCTCACCGATCATGGACAGACGCCGCAGCACCAGATAAATCCCGATGGTCGGGCAGAGAAACGCTACGACCAGCCCGGCAAAATAGGCTCTTTGCATAAAGGCAAAATCCCAAAAATCAAACAAGCCGGTCATCCTTTCAGTGGTCCGCGTGGTGCAGAATGCGGACGGCAGAGCCGTACGCCTGGCAAAGGACGTCTTCCGTCCAGAACTGCGCCGGCGGGCCATGGAAGTAGAGTTTACCGTTCAGGCAGGCAATGCTTTGCACCTGTTCAGCCACCACTCCTACATCGTGGCTGACCATCAGCAATGTCAGAGCGCGCTCCCGGCGCAATGCGGCCAGCAGTCCGTAAAATCTTTCCTTGGCGTCAACGTCAACCCCCACAGTCGGTTCATCAAGGAGCAGCAGGGCGGGCTCAGCCACCAGGGCACGGGCAATAAAAACGCGCTGCTGCTGTCCGCCGGATAACTCTCCCACAAGCCGGTCACGGAAGTCCGCCAAGCCTACGCCGGCCAAAGTCTCAGCAACCAGCAGCTTTTCCCGCCTGCCCGGCCGGCGCAGCAAGCCAAGCGCACCGGTCATGCCGGCCAAGACCGTCTCCCCGACCGTGGCGGGAAAGCCCTGATTGAACGAAGTCACGTTTTGAGCCACATAGGCGACGCGCGTCTCCCGGCGTGAGTGCTCCCGCTCCGTGCCAAAAACACGTACAGATCCTCCGGCAGGCTTAAGCAGTCCGGCGATGATTTTGAGGAGCGTGCTTTTGCCGGAACCATTGGGGCCGACAATACCGAGAAAATCGCCGGAGAAAACAGTGAGACTGACCTGGTCCAGGGCCATCCTGTCCCCGTAATAAAAAGTTATTTTGTCCAGCTCTACGACCGGGTGACTCATGTTTATCCCCTCTTATTGAAGCGCTCGCTGCAATTGGGTCAGGTTTTCACGCATTACGGAGAAATAATCCTTGCCGGCAGCAATTTCTTCGGGCAATAATCCTTCCAACGGGTTAATTTCCAGAATGCCGACCCCTGTCTCCGCTGCCAGCACCTGCGCCAGGCGCGGGCTGACCAACGGCTCCTGGAAGATATAGCGGATATCATATTCACGAATAAGCTTTACCAGCTCCGTCAATTCACGTGCCGTCGGCTCAGCATGCGGCGAAAGGCCGGCGATGCCGACCTGTTTCAAGCCGTAACGCTCTGCCAGATAGGCAAAGGAGAGATGGGTAACAATAAACTTGTCGCGCGCTTTTCCCTGCAGCGCCTCCCGGTACTCGGTATCAAGCTGTTCAAATTGTCCTTTAAGTACGGTAAAGTTGTCACGATAGTACTGCTCGTTGTCCGGATCCGCCGCCACCAGCGCCTCCAAAATCCTCTCCGCCTGCCTCAGGGCCAGCAACGGGTCAAGCCAGACGTGCGGATCAGGGATGTCCGCTCCGTGAGCATCTTTTTTCTCATTGTCGTGTTTATCTATATAGCCCCGCAACGGTTCAATTCCCGCGGTGGTGTTGACTGACAAGAGCTTTGCCGGGGCAAGGGCATCTATCACTGTGTAAATCCATGGCTCAAGCCCCAGCCCGTTATACAGCAAAATGTCAGCCGCCTGCAGCCCCGCCAGTGTTCCCGGGTCCGGCTCCCAATCATGCGGGCTTACGCCCGGCGGCACCAACTTGGCCACCTCTGCCCGCTCGCCGCCAATTTTTCCGGCAAAATCATATAACGGATAGAAAGTGGTATAAACTTTAATTTTGGGAGCGGCCGGATCAACGGGGTCAGCGGGAACGGCGGCGGGACGGCCGGCACAACCGGACAATAATATTATGACCAGGGACAAGACAAGCAAAAACAATACCTTTTTCATTATTTATACACCTCCGGGCAAATGTTATAAATAGTTATATTCCTATTTACAACTTATTATACCTTAAGAAGTGTATTTAATCAATTGTATTTAATCAATTATTTGTAAATGGCATCCTATAGTGTTTTTCTGCGCAGTCCGGAAAGGCGGGCAAAGGGCGTTCTCTTTTTCAGCCAATCGCCCCCCGCAAATGGCTTAACATCATGGCCGTCCACGATCAGCCGCGGATTGGTATTAAATAACCAATCAAGGGCTCCGGCAGTTAAAAATTCTCCCAACGTTTTCCTCGCCGGCTGCAGACGCGGGCCCCGTTTGCCGGCGGAGTGAGCATCGCTGGCCACAAAGTGCACCCATCCGCGGCACGCCAGTTCTTCAGCCAGGTTTTGTACTTTTTTACCGAAGAGGCCGGTTATGCTCGGGGCGGAAAGCTGGATCAAGATCCCCCGCTCCAGTATTTCGCGCAGCCATGCGGGCTGCTGCAGCACTGCAAGATTGCGCTCCGGGTGAGCGATGACCGGAATGAGGCCTCTTAACTGGAGCCTGTAGAAAACGTCTTCGGTATACGGAGGTATCTCTTCCAGCGGCAGTTCCAGCAGCAGGTGGCGGCCCTTACCGGCCATGGTGGGCAGACCTTTGCCGGCGTGCCTGCGCTCCAGATCGGGCGCCAAAGCCAATTCGCAGCCGGGATAAAGGGGAAGGCTGATGCCCTCCCGCTCCAGCCCCTTTTTCAGTCTGCTAAGCGCTTCATTGACTTTATCCCCATCGAAGGGATAAAGGCCGGGTATGTCGTGCGGTGTGGCCACAATACCCGTGATGCCGTCCGCGACAGCAACGCGGGCCATCTCCAGGGCGTGCCCCTCGTCCGGGGGGCCGTCGTCCAGCCCCGGCAGGATATGGCAGTGGGTATCGATCATGGTTAGCTATGCACCATCCTCGCAGCGTTTTGTTGGAATCAGCTTTACCTGCGTTTACGGTCAGTCCCGGCTCGGGGGGGCCGGGCGGCAATCTTCTCCTTTGGCCTTGACCGGCAGCTCAGCCCCTTGACAAACAAAACACCGGCCAATGCCCCGAAGCCGTTAGCCAGTAGATCGGTGAGCTCAAAATCCCGGCCGGGCACAGCTAACTGGTGCATCTCGTCAGTTAAGCCGTAAAGCCAGGTAAAGCAAAAAGCTGCTATCCAGGGGTAAGGCATGCCATATCGCCGCAAGCTCCAAGAGACAGCCGCGCCTAAAGCAAAATAGGCCACCAAATGGCCCCAGTCATGATCAGCGGTAAAGTCAAAGGTCCTGACAACCCACTCCCCGGGCTGGGAGGAGAAATAATAAATGGCCAGCATTATAGCTCCTGCAGGAGTGAATAACAAAAGGTTACTCCTCAACCAATCCACCTCTTTAAAACTCTTTGCATGGGCTGTTGGCACCTCAGCGGTTGCACAGCAGCAGGCGTCCCTGTAAGGGCCTAAGCGAAATCTTCAGGCGGTTCTCCCGGAGTGGAATTTCTTTGTACTGGTCCAGGGGGTCGATCAGTGTTCCCACCAGCGCTCCCGCACACCAGGCGCTCAGGTCCAGGTCAAAGCTGGCATTTTTTTCTGCATCGCGATTGAGCAGGATAACGGCAACATTGTCCTCCTTTTCCTGGTCAAAGCGATCCCGTCCCCCTGCGATTGACCGCACGTAGGCATAAGCGCCCCCGTCGGCATGGATGGCTTTCCATGATCCGCTGCGCAGCACATCGTAGTGGTTGCGCAGGGCGATCATCATTTGAAAATATTCGCGAATTTCCGCGTTTTCCCGTCCCCAGGGATAAGCAGCCCTATTTTCCGGATCTTTTTCTCCCTCCATTACACCGGTTTCATCCCCATAATAAATACAGGGCACACCGGGAAAGGTCATCTGCCACAATGCAAATAGTTTAAGGCGGGCATGTCCCATGGCTTCCCTTTGTTCCGCGGGCAAATCGGCAGGAAGGCCGGCCGTAAGCTCCGTTAATAAACGTGGAGAGTCATGGCTGCCGGTCAAATTCATGGCACTATAGAACTGCTGGGGAGGATAGTTTTCGTAAAGGTTCATCATATCCTGCTGCGTGCGGCCGGCATCGGCATGGCCGAGGATAAAGTTTAGCATGATCCGGCGCAAGGGGTAATTGGTTACACTGTCCAGTTCTGCTCCCAAGAGGTAATCTCTTCTCTCCCCGTAACTGATCTTGTTGGAGGCGTCTTCCCATACCTCCCCGATGATTACGGCCTGAGGATCCAGCGCTTTAAGTGTCTGGCGCAGCTCCTGCAGAAAGGCGCCGGGGAGTTCATCGGCGACATCCAGACGCCAGCCCTTGATGCCCAGTCTGTGCCAGTGGCGCAGCACGCTGTTCTCCCCGGAGATGATAAACTCGCGGTAAGATGGTTCCGCCTCGTTGACATTGGGAAGGGTTTCGATGCCCCACCAGCTCTCATAATCATCGGGGTGCCGGCAAAAACGGTACCAGGCATAATAGGGGGATGCTTTAGACTGCCAGGCTCCCAAGGTGATATAATTACCTTCTTTATTGAAATATATACTGTCGCTTCCCGTATGGCTGAAGACACCGTCAAGTATTATACTTATGCCCATCCGGGCCGCTTCTTCGCAAAATGCCTTGAAGAGGTCGTTGTCGCCGAACATGGGGTCTACGGTATGGTAATCGGCTGTATCGTACTTATGGTTGCTGGGGGAGGCAAAAATGGGGTTGAAATAGATGGCCCGGATACCCAGTTGCTTTAAATAGGGCAACTTTTCCCTAACTCCGGCAAGGTTGCCGCCAAAAAAGTCCCAACGTGCCACTTTGCCCGTACCCGGTTCCCTTATATAATAGGGGGTGTTCTCCCAGCGCCCGTGCAGCATGCTGTTGTGCCGTGCGTTCAGGACCTTGCCGCCGGGATTGCCGTTATAAAAACGATCCACAAAAATCTGGTAGAGCACGCCGTCCCGGAACCAGGCCGGGGCCGCTTCGGCCCCCTCCCGGTAAACGGTAATCTGGTAGGAGGGGGGGATCGTCTCCCGCAGCAGGCCGGGGCCGCCGCCCGCTTCGCTGCAGCCGTAATAATACTGCCGCTCCTCTGTATGTACAATAAAATAATACCAGAGCAAGCCGGGCTGCCGCGGAACATTGAAGGTTGTGCCGTAGATTGCCCCCGTCTCCGCAGGGCGCATTTCAATCTTTTCCTCCACGCCGTCCTTCTCCCGCCAAAGGCGTAATATAACCCGCTTCACTGCTGCTCCGCCTGCGGCCTGAAGCTTCAATGTAACCGCAGTGCCGCAGGTAACAGCGCCAAAGGGATTGCGGTAAAAAAGGTCGTGGGAATTATGAAGAAGTTTTAATTCCATAACTAAACGGTTGTGCCAGGGGAAAAGGCCAACGGCGGAAGGACACACTCGGGCACAATCACTGGTTTGATTTTCCAGATTTCACTGGCGTATTCGGAGATGGTGCAGTCACTGGAAAATTTACCGGAATGGGCGATATTGACAACACACATCCTAAGCCAGCTTTCACGGTTACGGTAAGCCTGCTCCATTTCTTCCTGGGCAACACTGTAGGAAGGAAAATCTTTAAGTACAAAAAACTCGTCGTTATGAAAAAGCAGTGCTTCATGGATGGTATTGAATTCCCGCGCTCCGCCAGGCAAAAAGCCGTTCACCAACTGGTCAAGCACATTCTTAAGGCGAATATCACAATTGCACTGCTCAACAGCATTATAACCGCCGTAACTGTAATAACCCATCACCTCACTGTGGGTAAGGCCAAATATAAACATATTGTCACGGCCCACTTCCTCGAGGATCTCAATATTGGCACCATCCAACGTTCCCATGGTAACGGCGCCGTTCATCATGAATTTCATATTGCCCGTACCCGATGCTTCCTTGCTCGCCGTGGAAATCTGCTCGCTTAAGTCAGCAGCGGGAATAATTTTTTCCGCCAGGGAAACGCGGTAGTTCTCCAGAAAAACCACCTTGATCTTGTCCTTTACCAGCGGATCGGTATTGATACGGGAAGCCACGGTGGAGATCAGCTTAATCGTCCTTTTAGCGAGGTGATAGCCCGGCGCCGCCTTGCCGCTGAGGATAAAGGTACGGGGATGGATATCCAGCCCGGGGTCTAAAAGCAGGCGATTATAAAGATCCATGATATGCAGAACATTTAAAATTTGCCGTTTGTAGGCGTGGATACGTTTGACCTGGATCTGGAAGATGGACGATTCGTCTACCTTAACATGGCTGGCATCCTGAATCACCCGGGACAGTTCATGCTTATTTTTCATTTTAATGCGGCCAATCTCTTCCCGAAAAGAGGGATCGTCGGCATATTGCTCCAAGTCCATTAGCCGCTGTGGATCACGTATCCAGGCGGGGCCAATGGCCTCAGTAATCAGTCCGGCCAGTAAAGGATTGGCGCGCAGCAGCCAGCGCCGGTGCGTGATGCCGTTGGTCTTATTGTTGAATTTGTGCGGGAAGACTGTATAAAAATTTTTCATCTCCCGCTTTTTCAGAATCTCCGTGTGCACTTTTGCCACCCCGTTCACACTGTAGCTTCCCACAATAGCCAAGTGGGACATCTTTACCCGTCCGTCCGCAATAATGGCCATATTGGCAATATGGTCCCACTGACCGGGATATTTCAGCCAGAGATCGCTGCAAAAGCGTTCGTTCAGCTCCTCAATGATCATGAAAATCCTGGGCAAAAGCTGCCGTGTCATCTCCACAGGCCAGGTCTCCAGCGCTTCTGCCATGGTGGTATGGTTGGTATAGGAGATGGTCCGGCTGGTAATACTGAAGGCTTCATCCCAGCCCAGGCCCTCTTCATCCATTAACAGGCGCATCAGCTCCGCCACGGCCAGCGCCGGGTGAGTATCATTTATATGCACAGCCACCTTGTTGGACAGCTCACTAATGGGCCAGCCCCTTTTTTTTAGACGGCGGATAATGCTCTGCAAGCCAGCGGAAACAAAGAAATATTCCTGCTTGAGGCGCAGCAAACGCCCTTCGTGATGTGTATCATCAGGATAAAGAAACTGGGATATGGATTCGGTGGCGTACTTGTATTCCAGGATGCTTTGCTGGTTGGTATAACCCAGCTTCAGGGCGTTAAAGCGCTCAAGAGCCTTCTCCGCACTCCAAAGACGCAAGGTGTTAACCCGATTATTGCGGTAACCGGTTATGGGAATATCGTAAGGCACGGCCAGCACCACTTCGTAATCCTCGTGATGGAAGATCAGTTTCTGACCGTCATTTTCCACCCTGACTTGCCCGCCAAAGCGCACCTCCGCCGCTTTTTCCGACTTGCGGATCTCCCACACGTTTCCTTCCTTAAGCCAGTACTCAGGCAGTTCAACCTGGTAGCCGTCCACCACTTTCTGCTCAAAAAGGCCATACTTGTAGCGAATGCCACAGCCGTGTCCGGGCAGGCCAAGGGATGCCATGGAATCAAGGAAACAGGCAGCCAGACGCCCCAAGCCGCCGTTGCCCAGGCCGGCGTCCGCTTCCTGTGACTCAATCAGCGCCAGATCAACACCCAGTTCCCTTAAGCCTGCTTCGCAGATATCCTGCAGCCCCAGGTTGAGCAGGTTATTGCCCAGTAAGCGGCCCAGCAAAAATTCCAGGGAAAAATAATATACTTCCCGCTCCTCCATCTCTTTGTAATGCCTGTTTGTGTCGATCCAGTTTTTTGTCAGATATTCGCGAACCATTGTCCCCAGAGTGAGGTACATATCCATCTCCGATGCTTCTTCAAGGCTGATCCCGTTCAAGATCTCCAACTTTTGCAGGAAGGCCTCTTTAAAACTCTCTTTATCTTTGAACAATTACCCTGACACCCCCTGTTGCCCCGCCAGTTGTCTGTATAGCTTCAAATACTGCCGCGCCGGAACACCCCAGCCGTGATCTTCGCGCAGGGCACTGCTAACCAAGGCCTCCCAGCGTTTTTTGTCCCGGTAAACTTTCAGGGCTTTTCGTATGATTATAAGCATATCATAAGCATTGTAATGGGAAAAGGTGAATCCGTTGCCAATTCCCGTCATCTCGTCGTAGTCATTCACCGTATCCCTAAGACCGCCCGTTTCCCGCACCAGGGGAATAGTGCCATAACGCAGGGCAATGAGCTGACCAATACCGCACGGTTCAAAAAGAGCAGGCAAAAGAAAGATATCTGCACCGGCATAGATTTTACGGGCAAGGGACTCATCAAAATAATTATTAAAGGAAAGCTGTCCGGGATAACGGGCGGCCATCTGCGTGAGATAACGGACGTAATGTTCCTCTCCTGTTCCCAAAAAAACCATTTGTATTCCCATTGTCAGCAGCTCGTCCATGGCATGCATGATCAAGTCCAGCCCTTTTTGCTCTACCAGACGGTTAATAAAAGCAAACAGGGGGATTGCTTCATCCGCTGCGAGGCCGAGTTTTTCTTGCAGCATCAGTTTGTTTTGCCTTTTTTTATGCAGATCGTCGCCATAATTGACAAAAATGTGCGGATCCGTCGCCGGATTATAAGCAGCCAGATCGATGCCATTGACGATGCCGGCAAGCTGCGTGCTGCGCTGCTGCAGCACTCCATCCATGCCGCAGCCGTGCTGCGGCGATTGAATTTCCAGGGCATAGGCAGGTGAGACCGTTGTAAGGTAATCGGAGAAAACCAATCCCCCCTTCAGAAAGCTCACCTGACCGTAAAACTCGATAGCGGACGCGGTGAAGTACTCTTCACCCAATTCCAAGATATCGCTGAGGACTTCCCGGGGGAAATTACCCTGGTAGAGAAGATTGTGTATGGTAAAAATTGTTTTTATATCCCGGTAAAACGGATCATGTCTAAAATGGGTGTTTAAGAAAACACTTACCGGCCCGGTATGCCAGTCGTGGCAGTGCAGAATCTGCGGCGCCGTATCCAGGCAGAGCAACGAGTGGAGTGCGGCCCGTGAAAAAAAAGCAAAACGTTCCGCGTCGTCATAAAAACCATAAATCCCGTTACGCGAAAAATAATACTCGTTATCAACGAAATAAAACGGCACACCCTGATGTTCCAGCATCTTCAGCTCGCAATACTGGTAGCGCCAACCCATGGAGACGGTCACCTTGCAAAGCCGCTTCATCTTCATCCTGTATTCAGGGGCAATACAGCCATATGCGGGCATGATTACAGCGGCATCCGCACCCAAATTGCGCAGGACAGCCGGCAGTGAACCTGCCACATCGGCAAGTCCTCCAGTTTTGGCAAATGGGACAGCCTCCGCAACCACAAAGAGCACTTTCATTTTTCTGGCCTCCCCTTTTTCAGGCACGACAGTGCGTCGTCCCCTACAAGATTCTTCGTTTTTCCACCACGAGGGGTTTACTGTTATCTCCCATTAACACTTTGCCCGCCGACACGTAAACATCCTTATCCAAAATCACCCGATCCAGCACGGCCCCTTGCCCAATCTCGCATTTTTGCATGATAATACTGTTATTTATGTATGCTCCTTGTCCCACTTTGACCCCTTCAAAGAGAATACTGTTTTTCACTGTTCCGGCAATCGTACAACCATTGGCCAGCAGTGAGCCGCAGACGGCGGATCCTTCCAGGTAGCGGGCAGGCGGTTCATCGGTAAACTTGGTTTGAACATGTCCGGGGATAAAAAATAGCTCTTCCCATGTTTGTCTGCACAACAGCTCCATACTGTGCCGGTAATATAGATCGACAGAGTCAATGACGGCACTGAACCTGCTTAACGCATAGGCATAAACTTTCAAATTATGCAGATTTGGGATTATTCCTGCAGTAAGCAGTCCCGCATCCCTGTTCTGCGCACTGTCCTCAACCAACTCCATGAGCAGTGGCTTGGAGAGAATATAGATCTCCAGCAGTACCCTGGCAGATAGAAGCTGGTTCGTCCTTTCCACAATATTCAAAACCATACCTTCATCGTTTAATGCCAAATTGTGACGCAACGGCCAAGCTATACCGGGAAGTGACTCGCTGTAAAAAACCGTTATGTCAGCCCCTTTTTCCTCGTGGTAACGCACCGCATCGCGGAAAGAAACGTTGCAGACAATGTTGGATGAAGCCACAACCACCGTATTCTGACTGCTCCTGTCAAAAAAATCCTTGTGGGCTAAATAACTGTTAAGCTCAAAGTCCGGCAGTACATACCCGTCCAGGGAGTGGGGCGGCAATATGATCAGGCCATCCTGTTTGCGGCTCAGATCCCAACTTTTGCCGGAGCCAAGGTGGTTCATCAAGGATCCGTATTTCTCCCGCGTAAAAACGGCCACATTCTGTATCCCTGAATTGGCCATGCCGGAAAGGACAAAGTCAATCAGACGGTATTTTCCGCCAAAGGGCATGGAAGCGATACAACGGTGTTTAGCAAGCAACCCCAGCTGGTCGCCGCTTTTTTTGCTTACATTAATTACTCCCATAACATTTTTCATTGCAGATCACATTCCCAATGTAATATTTAAATGGAGCCTGAGCAGGTGTCCCGGTGCCATCGCCCTGTCTACCGGTTTATCTCAGAGTTTTCCTGAATAATCATATTTTCCTCCACCAGAATGATCTGCGGTGTTTCAGCGTGACTATTGTTGAAAATCCGGCATCCGTCTTTTACCTCCGTGTATTCATCGATTATTGCCCTCCTCACCTGCACATTCCGGCCAATGCGCACGTAAGGCATAATCACCGATTCTTCGATTAACGACCCCTCACCTGCCTGCACACCGGTAAAAAGGACGGAACGCCGGACCGTCCCGTAAATGTTGCAGCCTTCACTGACCATTGACTGTTCCACGCAAGCCGTGTCAGCAAGATAGTGTGGTGGCTGACTGGGGTCGACTGTATAAATACGCCAATTTTGGTCATACAGATTTAGCTCCGGTTCAACAGCGAGGAGATCCATATTAGCTTCCCATAGGCTTTCCACCGTCCCCACATCCCTCCAGTAACCATAAAAAGGATAGGCAAACATGCGGCATCCATCCTGCAACATCAGGGGGATGACGTCCCGGCCAAAATCGTTTTCGGAAAGGGGGTTTATATCATCTATTCTCAGGTATTTCGTGAGAAGTTTGCGATTAAAGAGATAAACACCCATAGATACCAGGTTACTGCGAGGAAGCTGGGGCTTCTCCGCAAAATCGGTAATACGGCCGTCTTCTTCCGTATGCATCACGCCAAAACGGCTTGCTTCTTTCCACGGCACCTTTATCGCGGCGATGGTTGCGTCAGCGTTTTTATCCTGGTGATATTTGATCATAAGGGAATAATCCATTTTGTAAATATGATCCCCGGAGGCAACAAGAACGTAACAGGGATTGTGTTGTTCAATAAAAAATAGATTTTGATAAACGGCATTGGCCGTGCCCCGGTACCATTCCCCCCCTTTTTCCCGCACAAAAGGCGGCAGGATGGTCACACCCCCTTCTTTGCGGTCCAGATCCCAGGGGATGCCGTTTCCCAGATGGGAATTGAGGACAAGGGGCTTATACTGGGTGAGTACACCAACTGTATAAATGCCGGAATTGGCACAGTTGCTCAAGGTAAAGTCGATGATACGATATTTGCCGCCGAAAGGTACTGCCGGCTTGGCAAGTTCCTTGGTGAGGAAGCCCATTCTACGTCCTTCTCCGCCTGCAAGCAGCATAGCTATACATTCTTTTTTTGGGATCACCGCTTTACCCCTCCTTTAATCAAGCAGTTTCAAATAGATAACTGCCAGTGGTGGCAAGGTAAGCTGCAGGCTGAAGGGCTGATTGTGCCACCACAACTGCCCGGCCTGCAGGGGGGCGCAATTTACCCGGCCCGAACCACCGTATTCATCCCGGTCACTGTTGAACACCTCGCGGTACTGGCCGGCACAGGGAACACCGATACGGTAATGCTCGCGCACAACGGGTGTGAAATTGCAGATAACGATGAGGAAACGATTGCCGCTGGCAGCACGGCGCATGAAAGTGATCACGCTCTGATCGCAGTCATGAGGGTCAATCCACTGAAAACCCCGGGATACATGGTCCTGCTCCCAGAGGCTTTGCTCCTGCCGGTAAAAGAGGTTCAGCTCCTGCATATATTGTAGCATTTTTTCGTGAATTTTGTAAGAGAGAAGATGCCAGTCCAGGCTTCTGCTTTCTGTCCATTCGGTAAACTGGCCCCATTCACCGCCCATAAAAAGCAGCTTTTTCCCGGGATGGGCAGCCATGTAAGCGTAAAGCAGCCGCAGGTTGGCAAACTTTTGCCAGTAATCACCGGGCATCTTGTCCACAAGGGAACGCTTGCCGTGTACTACCTCGTCATGGGAAAGAGGCAAAATATAGTTCTCAGAATAGGCATACCAGAGTGAAAAGGTTAACTGGCGGTGGCGGTGTTTGCGATATAGCGGGTCCGTCTGCATATAGGCCAATATGTCGTTCATCCAGCCCATATTCCATTTATAGTTAAACCCCAGGCCTCCACTGTAAACAGGCGCGCTTACCAAAGGCCATTGTGTGGAGTCCTCGGCAATCATGAGCGCTCCCGGGTAGTAGCGAAAAACTTGTTCATTGAGACGCTGCAAAAAACAGACACCCTCCAGGTTCTCCCTCCCGCCGTGGCGGTTTGGTGTCCACTCCCCTTCCCTGCGTCCGTAGTCCAGGTAAAGAATATTGGCCACAGCATCGACACGCAAGCCGTCGATATGATAAAGGTCAAACCAAAAGAGGGCATTAGAGATAAGGAAGCTGATCACTTCGGGCCGGCCCAGGTCGAAATTGAGCGTATCCCAGTCCGTACTCTCACGCCGCAGCGGGTCGCTGTATTCATAAAGAGCAGTGCCGTCAAAGGAGGCCAGGCCATAAGCATTTTTACAGAAATGTCCCGGCACCCAGTCCAGGATCACACCAAGGCCCTTACAGTGGCAGCTGTCCACAAAAAACATGAAGTCCTGCGGCGTGCCGTAACGGCTGGTGACAGCATAGTAGCCCGTTGCCTGGTACCCCCAAGAGGCATCGAGGGGATGCTCGGCCAGAGGAAGAAGCTCCAGATGGGTGTAGCCCATCTCCAGGGCATAATCAATGAGGTCGCCCGCCAGGTCACGATATGACAGAAAATCACCCTGGTCTCCCCGTTTCCATGAACCGGGATGGACTTCATAAATTTGCAGGGGGCGCTCATAAGG